>Ga0114923_10002550_pt1 | contig 12299 bp, 2 predicted proteins | sample SumtaG_FD_89578 | JGI IMG/M metagenome (GOLD analysis project Ga0114923, IMG submission 89578) | Deep subsurface microbial communities from Indian Ocean to uncover new lineages of life (NeLLi) - Sumatra_00157 metaG | ecosystem: Environmental > Aquatic > Marine > Oceanic > Sediment | place: near... | reverse complement strand
TTGGTGCCGGTGCCGTGAGCTTCGATGTATGTGATACTTTCGGGTTCAACTTCCGCCATTTGATGGGCGGCCCGGATGACGTCGGTCTGCCCTTCGACACCGGGGGCGGTATAGCCCACCCGCCCGATTCCGTCATTATTGACGGCGGAACCAAGAATCACGGCATGGATAAAATCGCCATCGGTAATTGCCTCTTCCAACCGTTTCAGCACCACGATAGCGATGCCGTTTCCATCGACAAATCCCCGGGCCTGTGCATCAAAAGCGCGGCAGTGTCCGTCTGGGGAAAAGATCATCTCTTCACTGTAAATATAGCCTGTTTTTTTGGGCAGCGATACGGTCACTCCCCCGGCCAAAGCCATTTCACATTCACCCATCAGTAACGCCTGAACAGCCAAATGAACCGCGGTTAAAGAGGTTGAGCAGGCGGTTTGCACCATCACCCCCGGACCTTTTAAATTCAGCTTATAAGCCACCCGCGTACCTAAGTAATCCCGGTTATTCAATAACACGTTTTCAAACAACGATGACGTATTACCGGATCGAAATAATAACGCATTCACCATCCAATGATAATTGGTTGATGCGCCGGCGTAAAGGCCGGTTAGTCCTTCATACGATGCGGTATCATACCCGGCATTTTCCAGCGCCTCCCATGCACATTCATGGAACAGCCTCACCTGCGGGTCCATGACAGCGGCTTCTTTGGGGGTGTAATTGAAAAAAGCCGAATCAAAGTTTTCGATATCTTCCAGGACACCTTTTGCTTTTACATAACCGGGACTTTTTATATTATCCGGCGGTATCCCGGATTCTTCCAATTCCGGATCGCTAAAATAGGAAATCGATTCCACACCGTTCTTTAAATTGATCCAGAATTCATCGATATTTTTCACCCCCGGGAACCTCCCGGACATACCGATAATGGCAATTTCCATGCCGGTTCCTGTGTGTTTTTCTTCACTCATTTGTTCGTTATAATATGCGGCATTAAATTCTTCTTCTTCTCTGTAGGGCTTGTTTCACCCTGTTTTTTCCTTCTTTTACATTCCCGGAACGGTCTGCTTTTTCGGCAAGGAGAGTGCCGGCGATTCCTTCACTGTCCAGGTGACCGGCCAGGGAGCTGATGGTGGGATAGGTAAACAGGGTGACAACGGGTATTTCATTGTTAATCTTTTCATTTAATTTATTGCCCACATGGATGATGTCCAGGGAACTTCCACCAAGCTCGAAGAAATTATCTTTTATACCTGCCAGGTCCACTTTAAGCACCTCCTGCCAGGTATCGGCAATTATTTTTTCCAGGCCGGTTTCAGGTGCCACATATGTCTCCTTTAATTTCGGCCGGAAACTGTCGGGATTGGGCAGTAATTTACGGTCTATCTTACCGTTGGAGGTTAAAGGCAGTTTATCCAGGTGGATAAAAAAAGAGGGAATCATATAACCGGGTATTCGCGCGGAGAGGTACTCTCTCAGGTGAGATACGGTCAGGTCTTCCCCCGATACGAAATAGGCACAAAGGTGCTTTGCGCTGCTTTCAACGGCTTCTTTCTCCTGGTAACCGAGATTCTTTAAAAACGCTCCGTGCCCGCCGGCGGTTAAATCGATCTTTAAATCGTCTTTTAGATCCTCCAGGCTTGTAAGGTTCATCCGTTTGTCCCAGCTTTTGGCGCTGCCGGTATAGTGATAGCCCTTTTGCTTGAGGTGATTGAAGTTGCCGACCTGGCATATTTTACAATCCGTGGAGTAAGTGGATTTTGTGTCAAGCCCCCTCCAGTAAGGGTCTTTACTGTCCAGGAATTCGATCATCTCTTCATTGGTCACATCGCAGTAGCGATAAAAATCGATAAATTCGACGCTGTCGTAAATGGAACCATCGGATACTTCTTTTATACCGATAATGTCGAAGATTTTTTTGTCGATGAGCGCCGTAGTTCTCTGGAGTTTATCGATTTCTTTCTCGATCTCATCGACGTTGTTAACCCCCATCTCCATGAATTTGTACAATTTATTTTCAACGATCTGGCCGCGGGACAGGGTCTCTCCGATAACGAATTTAATCCCATTTTTTAATGCATACTGCCCGGCAAGAGACGACGATGTGTGGATACACCCTTTGCACATGGTATCTGCGGCTCGCAAACTCTCTTTCATGATCTCATTCGACCGCTCGTGCCTCAAAAATACATGATCGACACCAATTTTTTCGGTTAAGGCCGATATCCGGTCCAGGCTCTCCTTTTCATAATGGCCGGAATCATAAGTCACGGCCAGTACGTTAAATCCCATTTCCACCAACTTATATAATGCATAAGTGGCCACCCGTTCACAAGCGTATACCAGGAGACAATCGTAGGTCCCCTTTTTATCTCTATTTCCTTCCCGTATCTTCCGTTCCAGATCATACATGGTTTTGAAATAGCGGTGGATTAATTTTTTGTACTGGTCCAGGTTTTCACAAATATTACAAAGATCATCGCTGTTAAGGACGATACCCGGGTAGTTCGACCAGATGCCGCAGGTTTTACATTCCCTGATTTTTTCTTGCAGTTCTTTATTGTCTTTGGCTACCACGACACTGTGCTCGATGGCATGGTGGTGGTACAGCGCGGTCTCTATCTCTCCCAACTCGATGCGATAACCCCGTATCTTTACTTGCTCGTCTATCCGTCCCATTATCTCGATGGTCCCGTCTTCATGCCATCTCCCAATATCACCGGTTTTATACAATTTTCCTTCGCCGAAGGGATTGGGAATAAAACATTCGTCTGTTTGTTTTCTATTGTTGATATACCCCCTGGCGACACTGTGACCGGCGATACATATTTCCCCGGCCACGTTTATGGGTACCGGCTTTAAGTTTTTAGACAGGATGTATACCCGGTTGTTTGCCACGGGCTTCCCGATGGAAACCACCGGCCGCGGGTCGTCGGGTTCCAGGTCATAATAGGTATTGTTTACGGTACCTTCGGTGGGGCCATAGGTGTTGACCAGTTTACCTTGAAAAAAGGTATAGAATTTTTTGACCACTTCTTGACTCACCGGTTCCGCCCCAATCACCAGCCACGGCAGTTTTAACTTCGGTTTCACTGCTTTTATATTCAAATGCTGCGTCATGGCATTCAATAATGTGGCAGGACAATACATCATAGTGAGTCCCGCATCTTCAGTCATCAACCGGGTTAAAAATTCGACGTCTTTACCATAGGGTTCGGGTATGACTTTAACACCGGCACCTCTATAAAGGGGCCAGAAGATCTCCCATACCGAGGGATCAAATGACAAATTGGTACGGTGGGCGATCACATCCCTTTCCGTTAAATGAAATTTCTCTTGCATCCAAAAGATACAGTTGTTGACCTGCCGGTGTTCGACCATTACCCCTTTGGGCCTGCCGCTGGAGCCGGAGGTATACATAACATAAGCCAGGCTGCTTGCATTTGCAGCGGGTTCCGGGTTATGCGGCGCTTCCGCCAATATCTCCTCCTCCAACCGGTCTACAAGTATGATTTCCCGGGTGATATCCGCTGCCGGGGCCTTTTTAACATAAGCAATACCCTGAATTTTAGCCAGCACGTCGTCACCGGGTAACCGGAAATCGTTTTTCAACATCTCCTCTACCAATTCTCCCAGTGTGTATTCGCCTTCGCCAAAAACAACCAGGTCGATATTTCTATCCTTTAATATGGTATCGTAATCGCTCGAGGCATACGGACCTCCGGTAATAACCGGGATATCGACTCCCCACTGCCGGATCAATGCAGCGGTTTCATGGAGAAATTCCCTGAAGAAGGTTAAGGTACGAATCCCGATCAAACCAGGATTATAATCCTTTATTAACCGTCTTAACTGGGAAAAACTATCAAAATCATTGCCGGACTTGTAAACCCTGCCGTCAATTTTATCACCGAAGCATTCCTTTAAATAGGTTAAAAGATAAAGGCAGCCCAGGGGCTGTTCTACAACATTATAAAGCATACTGTGTGAGCTGAAATGCTGGGATAAATCCAGGAACAATATTCTTTTTGCACCGGGTGGTATTTCCTTTGACCGGGGGCCCCGGTCAAAGATGGTATTACGGCTTTCTTGTCTTTCTTTGTAACCTTCGGGAACGGTAACCTCGTCCCCCAATTGGGCAAAGGTAACAATATCGTCTATGCTGTTTATTTCCACGGGTAAATAGGCGTTGTATTTTTGCTTCAGGGCTTTTTCGCTGACGATTTGCATTTGATAGGGCAGCACGTGTTTCAAGCGCTCCTTGGAGAGGAAATAGTCATTGAGGAAATCGGCCTGGTATTTGCGGGTAAAACTTTTGGGAAATGGGAGGGTTTCCGGCAGTTCATGAAATGCCCGGTCCCTGGAGGCTAAAATATCCTCTTTGGATACCCCCTGCTGTAATGCAAAGGCTTCCATTTCAGTATTGGGGAAAATTTTCAAAATGTGGATGTAAGGGAAATGCAGCCATTTGATACTTTTTATAAAATTCAATGTTTTCATGGCTTCTTCTTCGGTTTCCCCGGGGAAACCGTGCATGGTGGCCAGTTCCAGGATGACGTTGGGATGATCTTCTGCGATATAGTTCAGGACTTTTTTGAATTTATCCAGGTTAAGATTTTTCTTTAACAGTTTTTGCAGCCGCGGCGATGCGGTTTCCAACGAAAGGTTAATCCCCCGCGTTCCGGCCTCCACCATCAAATCGATGTAATCGGGCGTCATTATATCTCCCCGAAGCCCATTGGGAAAAAATATCTGCACCTGTAACTTGTTTTTCAAGATCAATTGAAATAACCGACCGCTCTTTTCCAGGTTTAAATTGAAACAATCATCGATAACCGCAAAATTGGTGACTCCCCGTTTGTAAAAATATTCGATTTCACTGTAGATATTTTCAGCACTGCGGTGAACATGACTCTTGGACCATATTTTATGACAATAGAGACATTCATAGGGGCAGCCCCTGGTGGTTTGCAGGGAAATGCAGTTGACCACACTGGCCATGCCGATTTTATTCCTGTAATTGCGCAGGTCAAGGTAAGAACGGTCCGGCAGGGGCATGCGGTCAAACTCTTTGATGTGCAGCCTCCGGGGTGTAACGGTCATTTGAATGGAGTGCCGGTTTTCGAAATCTTGCAGGGCGGTAAACGGGATTGCCGTTAACAATTGACTGGAAGAAAGCAGTGCCTGGGCCCGGGAATTTTCCAGCATATAAAGCACCCTTTCTTTGGGCAAACCGGGATCAATAGGTAAATAAGCACCTCCGGCCTTCAAGATGGCCATCAAACCGATAACCGATTCCACGGATCGCTCGCTTATAATTCCCACTACCGATTCCGCCCGAATCCCCTTCTTTTGTAACAGCCGCGCCAGTCGGTTTGATCTCCGGTTTAGTTCCCTATAACTAACGGAGGCAATAAATCGGTCTTTTGTCCCTACATCGAAACCAGTACTCTGTGCTCTATACTCTTTGCCAATAACGGCAATATTATCCGGAGTTTTTTCCGCCTGTTTTTCAAACAACTCATGGATGGTTTGATCCTTCGGGTACTCTTTCGCGGTATCGTTAAAATCATCCAACAGTTGTTTTTTCTCTTGCTCCGACAAAATATCGATGGTGCCCAGGGTTAAATCTACGTTATTAAGCGCGTTTTGAAGCAGTTGTTCGAAATGGGCGGCGATCCGTGCTATCGTCGACTTTTCATAGAGCAGCGCGTCATATTCCACGACTCCATCCACGCTCCCGCCGGTTCTTAAAAAAGAAAAAATCACCGCCGGATGAATATCCCGGATATACCGTTTATCGTGAATATTCTCAAGTAAAACGACAACATCAAATAACAACCCATTCCCCGGGGTAAACCCGACATTTACCGTTTCCACTAATTTTTCCAGGGGATAGTTTTGATTTTCATCCGCTTCGATAATGGTCTCCCCTACCTGCAGCACCAAATCTTTAAACTTCATATGATCTGCCAGTTGGTTTCTTAAGGCCAGGACCGTATTGATAAACTCGATGTCCTGGCCGGCATCCTGCTTATGGATGGGTGATCCCACGACAATATCTTTGCTGCCGTTATAGGTGTACTTATCCACCAGCACCATTAACCCTGCAGTCAAAATCATAAACAATCGCGAATCCGAATGATTGCTCAGCTTTATTAATCGCTGCCAGGGTGTTCCCGTAAATTTGAATTTCACCCGATTTATTTCTCTTTCATGGACATGTGCATCCGATCGTTTGTAGTCATAAGGAAAACTGTTTTTTTCTTGCAGGCCGGATAATTTTTTCAACCAATAATCTCTTTCTTTAGTATATTGGCTGGCTGCAGCGGTTACACTCCTTGTCCGTGAATGATTTATATTTCTCATAATCCAATCCTCCGTTTTTTAAATGATTCCTTCTTTTCTATTCTTTCAAATTTATACCCACCACAATTTCTACTTTTTCATCCTTAAAAGTCGAAACCGCCCAGCTCCTCCCTGAGCCTTTTGGGCTTTGCGGCAGCCAATTCATGAGATATTCCAATCTCTTTTAATCGAAGCTCCCCTGGTCTCCTGTTTTCCGCCACTTGTTCCAGTACCTCGATATAGTGTTTGGTCATTGTTTTGACAGTGGAGGGTTTAAACAAGGCGGAGGAATACTCCAGGGCCATATCTATGGTGTCATCGGCCTCGAAAGCCTGGAGATGCAAATCAAAATGGGATATTTTCCGTTCAAATTCATACGGCGTGATGGTCAAATTTTCAAACTCTTCCAGGGGGTCCATATTTTGCAGCACAAACATGGCGTCAAACAAGGGATTCCTGCTGAGGTCTTTGGGAATTTTCAGTCGATTAACCAACTGCTCACAGGGATAATTTTGATTTCCATAGGCTCCCAGGGCAGTGATTTTCACCTCTTCCAAAAACCGGCCCACCGATTTATCGCCTTCGGGCCGATTCCTTATCACCAATGTATTGACAAAAAAGCCGATGATGTCTTCCAGGTCCGCATGATTTCTTCCTGCAATGGGAAGCCCCACCACAATATCTTCCTGGCCGGTATATTTGGATAACAAAATATTATAGGCGGCCAATAATACGATATATAACGTAGTCCCGGTTTGAGAGACAACCTGCCGTATGTTAGCGGTTAACTCTTCGTTTAGCTCAAAGGAGATGGAAGCACCTTCAAAACTCTGCATCGATGGCCGGGGATTATCTGTCTCCAAAAGAAGAGTCGGTACGCCGTCCTTAAAGCGATCCAGCCAATAGGTTTCCTGCCGCTTCATCTCTTCCGACCGGATCTGTCGAATTTGCCATGCTGAGAAATCTTTATATTGAATTCGTAAATCCCCCAATTCTTTGCCGTCATACAACCGGATAAAGTCCCGGGTCAGGACAACGATGGTAACTCCATCCGATATGATATGATGCATATCGTAAAGCAGTATATGTTTATCTTTTGCTAACCGTATCAGCCCTACTCTTAACAAAGGGGCTTTACCCAGGTCAAACGGTTGGATAAAGGAATCGATAATCTGCCCCAGTTCCCCTGCCATTTCCATATAATCGACTTGAAAATCAACATTGTTATAATCATGGATGATTTGGGCGGATTCGCCCTTTCGATATTCAAAAGAGGTTCTCAGGCTTTCATGTCGTTGGATTAACTCCCGGAATGCTTTTTTAAAGCGGTGGATATCCAGCCTGCCTTCCACCTGCCAGACAGCCGGTAAGTTGTAAGCCGCCCCCACGGCCCCGATTTCATTTAAAATAAATAAACGCCTCTGGGTCAGGGACAATGGATAGTACTCCCCCTCTTCCACTGCGTTTATAAATAAGAATTCGGTTTCCCCGGCTTCTTTTATATGGTACGACAACCCCCTGATGGTGGATAAACGGAATATTTCCGCCAGGGGTATTTTTATGTTAAAGGCTTTGTGTATCCTGGATGCCAGAACGGTTACTTTCAATGAATGTCCGCCCCTTTCAAAGAAATCATCATCGATGCGGATGGTCTCTTTGGGAGCGGTTAGAATATCCGACCATATTCCTGCCAATGTCTTTTCCGTTTTGTCCCGGGGAACGGTACCGGTTCTCTCCTCTCCAGGGAGTCCGGGTTCTGGCAAAGCTTTCCTGTCTATTTTCCCGTTCGCTGTCAGCGGCATCTTCTCCATTTGCACAAAATATGAGGGAATCATGTAATGGGGCAATGTATGAGAGAGGTGCTCTTTTAACGTTGACTCAACCGTTCCCTTCCCGACGAAATAGGCACACAAATATTTTTCTCCACTGGTTTCTTTAACCGCCACGGTAACGACGGCTTCTTTTATACCCGGGTAATTCAACAATCGATTTTCTATTTCCCCCAGTTCGATTCGAAACCCTTTGATCTTTACCTGGTAATCTTTCCTGCCGAAAAAATCGATTGTTCCATCGGGGAGCCAACAACCCAATTCCCCGGTTTTATAAAGTCTCACCCCGGGTTCTTTAACAAAAGGGTCTTCCGTAAATACGTTCCTGGTTCTTTCTTCATCCCCCAGGTACCCCCGGCCGACCCCGATACCGGACACGACTATCTCACCTTTAATCCCCACGGGGCATAAATTCATATTGTCATCGACAATGTATATATTGAAATTTTGTAACGGTTTACCGATGGGAATCCGTGTTGTCCCGGGCGCCCGGTCCATTATATGATGGGTGATATCATCGGAAGCTTCGGTGGGACCGTAAGCGTTGACCATTTTTATCCCGGGATACATTTCAAACCACTTTTCGACGAGATTCGCTTTTATTTCCTCACCTGTGACCAGGAGGCAATCCAGCGTCCCGCCTATTTCTACTTCGACTTCAGCCAACAGCACCGAGAGATAAGAGGGAACCACTTCCAGGATAGTAACCCGGTCTTTTTTCAACCGGGAAACCAATTGCTCCGGATCCAGGATGAGTTGGTTGGGATAAATGACGGTTTGGCCCCCCACTGTTAATGCGGCAAAGAATTGCCATACCGAAATATCAAAACACTGGGAAGCGTTCTGGGCAATAATACTTTTGCCGGTCAACCCCAGATCATTTATTTTTGCCTGGATATGATTCATCATCCCGGTATGTTCCACCATAACCCCTTTGGGTTTCCCGGTTGAACCGGAGGTATAGATGACATAGGCAAGACTGTTCATATGCTGCCGTTGAGCATGCACGTTTCCGGTGTCCGCATCCGCATCCGTATCCCTATTGGTATTCCCGGGACCGGCCCCATCCAATGTTATTATCCTGCCATGGTAAGATGTGGGCAGTTCCGGTACCGCATATCCCGGTTGGGTGATCAAGAGAGCGGCGCAGGAATCATTCAATATCCCGGTGATGCGTTGAAGGGGATATTGGGGATCGATAGGGAGATAAGCGCCCCCGGCTTTCCAGGTTGCCAGGATACTTTCCACCATCAGGTGAGAACGGTCTAACAAGATTCCCACCAACCGGTCACGCTCAATTCCGCTGTTTCTCAACTCCTCGGCCAATTCACCGGCCGTCTCATTTAAACTTCCATATGTTTGTTCATTTTCACCAAATATAACCGCAATACGGTCCGGGAAGACTTGCGCATGTCTCTCCATCAATTGGTAAACCGTCTTATCTTTGGAAAAATCGGCCCGGTTGTCGTTAAATTCATATAATATCTGTTTCCTTTCATCATCATTCAAGATATCGATATCTCCGATTCTCTTATCGAAACCATCGCGGCCGGTGCCGACAATTTCTTTCATAATATTACCCAGATGATTTCCCATATTTTCGATAAATCCGTCACTAAAAAGCACCGGCTTGTAGGTGAAACAAATATCCAATTCCTCGGCGGTTACAATATCTACGGTTAAATCAAAATGGGTGGTATCTATCATGGAATGGAATTCGACAGTCAACGAACGGTTATTTTGCTGCAAACGGCTGGAGATGGGGTAATTTTCAATGACCACGATCGAATCGAATAAATCTTCTTGCCTATCGATGCCGCTGATGCTTTTTATATCGGCTAATGACGTATTTTCATATTTTTCCCTGGTTTGTAAAGACAGGCCGACATCTTTTAATAACCGGACAGCGGTATCCCGGGTACCGGTTTTTATTCTCAGGGGCAGGGTATTTATAAACGGTCCGACCATATGTTCGATACCGTTTACTCTCGGGTTCCTTAAGGAGACGGTAGTACCGAAAACCACATCATTACTACCGGTATATCGCTGCAATAAGATTCCCCACGCACTGTATAAGAAGGATGCTAAGGTTACTTTTTGTTTTTCTATAAAATCCTTCACCATTGCTGCAGCGGTTTCTGCGATTGGGAAACGAAAAATCTCCCTTTCATCCGGGTTTCGCTTCTTTTCTATTACTCCATTTTCATTTGCACAGCGGAGGGTTTTTTTTTCAAAACCTTTTAAATACGTCTCCCAGTAGATCTGCCGGTCCTCCGGGTCCTGGTGCTGCATCCATTTGACAAATTCTTTAAATTTAGTTTTCCTTTTTACGGGGGGTGTTAACGGTTCTCTTTTACATAGTGCATCATAGGCATCCTGGAACTCTTCCAAAATAATCCCGTTGCTCCAACCGTCATATAAGATATGATGGTTGCTTACAATGAGTTCATATTCATTTTGGTCCAGCCGGCACAGCGTCACCCGGAAAGGGACATCATTCAGATCGAATGCCCTGTTCCTGTCGTTGGTTTTCACCTCTTGCACCGACAGGGGCCGATCAAAAAAAACAGGATCGCTTTTATATTCTTTTAATATGATCTGTACCGGTTTATCAACGGTTTCCCACCGGTACACGGTCCGCAGCATCTCATTGGTTTTTATCACGATATCCCAGGCTTGCTTGAAGGTATCTATATCGACAACCCCGGATAATTTCAAGCTTAACTGTTCAAAGTAGAGATCGCTGTGCGGGTCTTTTAAATAATGAAACAGCATTCCTTCCTGCATAGGGGTTAAGGGAAGGATATCCTCGATATTTCTTTTGTCTATTTTTTTCATGTTTTGATACTGAATATCAAATGCTGCAAATTACCTCACCATCTTTTCAAAGAAGTCTGCAATTAAAGATTTTTGTATTGTAATTTGTGATTTATTTGTCGATAGTCTAGAGCACCAGCGCATACCCAATTTTGAGAAATATTGTGCGGTTATTCTGTTTCAAAGGAACAGTTCTAAATCCATAGTGGTCGTCAGAGTAACCGAGGAAAAGCATGGTCCGTGGGTTAATTTTATAGGAGAAGAGAACCTGGGTAAATAAATGCTTGAATTCAGGATCAATGGGGAAGGAGTAATTCTCGGTATTGTACTTGTAGTGGTAATATTGCAAAATGGTTCTCAGGAATGCCCGTCTGCTGAAGTTGTAGATCAATTTGAAATCAATGATATTGGCAGTGTAGAGGCGGCCGGCATCGACATTGAACCGTTCGAATATATAGTCCAGGCTCGACCAAATGTGGCGACCGGGTCTGAACACGATGAAAGGAGCAAGGTAAAGCTGCGTTCCCCCCTGGTTGTTGGAAAAATCGATCTGATCGCCATATTGGCCATAGCCCCCCAGGACAATATCCCCAACGGGAGTTACAACTAAATTGGCCTCCACAGAATTGGTGTCATATACATTCCCCATAAAGGCCCGTTTTCCCAAACTACCGGTCAGGGTAAGGAAAGTCTGGGCAGGGCCGTTGTAGTTAGTGGAAACTTTAACGGTTTTGTAAATAAGATTATTGTCGAAATCAACTTCATATTCAAATTGGGGGGTTACATTAATAAAGGTATACCAGTGGCCGGGATTGCGCCAGGAGGCCAGGATAAACCCACCGGCTATATTTCGATAATCCACCTGGGATAGAAACCCGAGGTCGGCACGGAATTTGGGAGTTATTTGTTGATAGAATAGGTAATAACCAAAGTTCCGACTGGAGTGCCTGAAGGCAAAATCCAGGGCTGTACCGGTGAGTCTGTCTGCCGGCTGCCCATAATCGGCTGCCACCTGGTCAGGATAACGGGTCTGAGACGCAATGAATTGAAACCTTATTTGCTTGTGGCGGGTAAACCTCAAATAAGCGTCAACTCCCCCCAACCGGTTAAAGTAATCTTTACCTTCACGATCGGTGAGCAAAACTCCCAGTGTCGAGACTTTTCCTATATCGCGGCGATACCGCAAAACCGTACCCAAACTCTTCATATCCAGGGAAGTAGAACCAAATACGGACCGGTTGCGTGAGGCAGGAAAGAGGAGGTTGGTAATATTATCCATGACAGAATAAAAAGCAACCGCGTGGTGTC
>Ga0114923_10002549_pt1 | contig 12300 bp, 9 predicted proteins | sample SumtaG_FD_89578 | JGI IMG/M metagenome (GOLD analysis project Ga0114923, IMG submission 89578) | Deep subsurface microbial communities from Indian Ocean to uncover new lineages of life (NeLLi) - Sumatra_00157 metaG | ecosystem: Environmental > Aquatic > Marine > Oceanic > Sediment | place: near... | reverse complement strand
GTCACAACTCGGTTGGCGGTTGATTGCGCCCTGCCTGGGTGTCATTGGCATCCTGATTATCTATCCAATTTTATACAATATCTATTTAAGCTTTTTTGATGTTAAACTTACCGGTGATAAAATCTTCATCGGCCTGGCAAATTATGAAAAGCTGCTTACGGATACGGCCTTTTACGGTTCTGTTCTAACGACGTTTATCTATCTTGTCGGTACGGTTTTTGGCACCACCCTGGTTGCCCTTTTGGTCGCCTTGCTGATGAATCTTGAGTTTCCACTTCGAAGCTTGGTCAGAACGCTGATCCTGCTGCCTTATTTTGCACCGGTTATATCCGTTGTTTTTGGATGGCAGTTTATTTTCGATCCGGTAAATGGAATCTACAACCATGTGGTAGTGGAAGTATTGGGTATCGCCACCGAGCGTCATAACCTCATCGGTGAACCCAAAACGGCTTTGTTCGTTGTTATCGTTTTCGATATATGGAAACATTTTCCCATCTCCTATCTATTGATCGTATCAAAACTGCAATCCATCAACAAAGATCATTATGAGGCGGCGGCGATCGACGGGTATGGGCCTTTCGGAAGGTTTATTCACGTCACCCTGCCGGAATTGTATTTTGTATTGGGTACCTTAATCATTCTCAGATTAATCTGGAATTTAAACAAATTCGAAGATGTGTTTTTGCTGGCTCCCAATGTGGAGACCTTACCTATTTTTACCTATTACACAGCATTTACCGGAATTATCGACCAGGGTTTTGCTGCTACGATATCCGTGGTCCAGTTCATGGTGCTCTCTTTTCTAATATACTTTTATGTCAAAAAAGTCTTAAGATGGTGAAAGAATGAATCGTAAACGAAGTTTACTTCAAAACATTTTTTTAACACTGGCAATCCTGACCGTGTTGTTTTTCTGCTTGTTTCCCTTCATTCAAATACTTTCAACTTCTTTGAAACATCAATTTGACTGGGGCAATCCTTCCTTAATACCGGTGAAATTCAATTTCAACGCCTACAAGGAACTTTTAGGCTTCGTAGGATCCACTGAAGAACAGATACCGCAAACGATAAAAAAACTACTGGACAATCCTCTGATTACAAAAGAGCAGAGAGAAAAAATTCTTTCAAAATACATATCCACCAGCGATGTATTTCCCTTTCCACGTTTCTTTTTAAATACGTTTCTGCTCTCTTCATCTGCAGCAAGTATTTCTCTGGCATTAGCGGTTTTTGGAGCTTATGCGTTCAGTCGCCTGCGATTTGGGGGCCGGACGATTATCCAGCGCAGTACATTGTTCGTTTATATGGTCGGGGGCGTAATGCTGATGGTTCCGTTATATCAGATGAGCGTAAAAGTGGGTTTGGCAAAAACGGTTTGGGGCTCTCTTTTCAGCTTGCTGTTGATATACATCATACAAACACTGCCGGTCTCCCTGTACATGCTCGGCAATTACTTTCGGACCATACCGTATTCCATAGAAGAGGCGGCAACTACCGACGGATGTTCGAGAATTCAGTCAATATTTCTTATTATCATCCCGCTTTCGGTTCCCATGCTGGTCACTGTCTTTGTGTATTGTTTTATTATTGCGTGGAATGAGTTTCTGTTCGCCTCCGTGTTTCTTAAGCAGTATCATAATTTCCATACACTGCCCCTGGCACTTCAGTCCCTATTTGTATCGAAAAATGCGATATGGGATCGTATCATGGCAGCTTCCATGCTGACCCTTATCCCGGTTGTTATCTGTTTTCTTTTTGTCATGAGACATCTAAGCGGAGGTTTGGCTGAAGGCGGCGTAAAGGAATAATTATGGCGAGCGTAATATTTGAAAATGTGAATAAATGGTTCGGCAAAACCAAGGTGCTCCATAATATTAACCTTGAAATTGAAGAAAGTGAATTTGTCGTACTGGTTGGACCATCGGGTTGTGGAAAAAGCACAACGCTGCGGTTACTTGCCGGCCTTGAAGATATCACTGAGGGGAAAATTTATATCAATGATAAAATGGTTAATTTTCTGGAGCCCCAGCACCGAAATATCGCAATGGTATTTCAGAACTATGCCCTCTATCCACATAAAAACGTCCAGGAAAACATCATCTTCGGTCTAAAACGGGCAAAGGCATCCAAAGACCTTATCGAATCCAGACTGGATAAAGCCTCAAAAATGCTTCAGCTACAGGACTTGCTCGATCGAAAGCCCGCTCAACTATCCGGCGGACAGCGGCAGCGGGTGGCCATGGGCAGGGCAATTGTTAGAGATGCCGATGTTTTCCTCTATGATGAGCCTCTCAGTAACCTCGATGCAAAATTACGGAGTCAAATGCGTTATGAAATCCGTCGAATCCATAGAGAATATCAGACCACCAGCATCTACGTGACGCATGATCAGGTAGAAGCCATGACGCTCGGCGACCGGGTCGTGGTAATGAGAGATGGTTTTATCGAACAAGAAGGCTCGCCCATGGATCTTTATCTAAAACCGAAAAATATCTTTGTAGCCACCTTTATCGGGGCACCTTCCATGAATATCCTGGATGCGATATTATACCCTGGATATATAGAACTCGAAGATCAAAAGCTGCCCCTGGACAAACACCTTGTGAAAGAGTCGATACCGCCGGCCGGGAAAAAAGTTAAATTTGGAATTCGGCCGGATTTCTTTCAGGATGAACAGCATGCCAGCGGGAGCGAATCACTTACAACACTCAAGAATGTTCGAATCGATATTATAGAGCCACTGGGATATGATAGAGAATTAAATCTGCAACTGGGAAATCAAAACCTAAAAGCAAGATTGGATTTACGAACTGCGGTAAAGGAAGGTGAAACGATCAATTTATGCTTTGACATGAACCGCGCTCATATTTTTGATATCGAAACCGAAAAAAATCTTACCCTGTAAAAAAATATAGATATCGATTTTTTTCTATTATTCAGTGGAAACGCAAAAATTCATGACCGTCCCTGTTTTATACAATTTAGCGTAATTCGTTATTTACTTTTTTAAGGACGTCCCTTTCTTTCTTTTAGGTGCGAAATGGAACCTGAGTTTTTGCATAGTTTTTAACATAGTATGTCGGAAAAATGTCGACATACTATGCAAGAAATGATATATTCCATCCGGTACATGTCCGGCCATTTTAATCGCTATCCCTCAAAATAAACGAGTGGTGCCAAGATGATCGAACCGATATATAATCAAATCCCTCGAGAGGAGTTTGATTACCAGACGCTTTTGGATGTCCTTAAAAATTACGAGCGCCCGCGGGACAAGATTTCAGACTACCTTCGCAAGGGAGTAATTGTCCGCATCAAAAAGGGGCTTTACATTTTCGGTGAAGGCTACCGCAAGAAGCCCTACTCGCGAGAACTCCTTGCCAACCTGATATACGGGCCTTCCTATATATCCCTGGATTACGCACTTCAGTATCACGCATTGATCCCGGAGCGGGTAGAAGCGCTGACTTCCGTCACAACCGGTCGTTCAAGACGATTTGAAACACCTGTCGGACTATTTACTTACCGCAAAATATCTGTTCAGGCCTTCCGGTTTGGCATGACACGGGTGGAGTTGGACGAACAATCAGCGTTTTTAATTGCAATCGCCGAAAAAGCCCTCGCCGACAAGATCCAGGCTGTTCGGGGAACCGGGATTAAGACCTTAAGACAGATGCGCGAATACCTGGCGGATGATCTGCGCATCGATGAATCCTCATTAAGGCAGTTGAGTCCGCTGCACTTTGAAGAAATCGCCTGTCGCTATCGGTCCCGGAAAATCCGTATACTGAGTAAACTGATAAAGCGCTTAAGAAAAAACAGCGGAGGGAAGCGCGATGAATGAGGCGGTTGCCAGGATGTTGGAGCGATACGATAACCATAGTTTAGAGGACCACTTGCAGGCCCTGCGGGAAATCTTGCAGGAAATTGCGCTGTTGGGACTTTGGCGCAGCAAATTTTTCGACAAGGCCGCTTTCTATGGCGGAACCGCCCTGCGCATTCTTTACGGCCTCGATAGATTTTCGGAGGATATGGATTTCTCGTTACTGTCGCCAATGGATGATTTCGATCTATCCGCCTACACAACCGCTTTGCAAAAGGAACTTGCTGCGTTTGGTTTTGACGTCAGAATCGATCAACGCAATAAAAACGCTGAAAGCGCAATCCAATCAGCGTTCTTAAAAGCAAACACTCTGAATCAGCTGCTGGTCATTGAAACGTCAGAAGAGTTATTAAAAACAGTCCACCGGGGCCAGATTCTGAAAATCAAGCTGGAAATTGACACGGATCCGCCACCGGAATTCGAGACTCACACCCGGTATCTTTTGCAGCCGATCCCCTTTGCGGTACGAACCTACACCCTGCCGGACCTGTTTGCCGGCAAGATGCACGCTATTTTGTGCAGGCGGTGGAAAAAACGCGTCAAAGGTCGCGACTGGTATGACCTTGTCTGGTATGCAGCAAACCACCCCCAGCTCCATCTCGCTCATCTCGAACAGCGCATGCGACAAAGCGGTCACTGGAAAAATGAAGATGCCCTGTCCGCGGAGTCCTTCAATACATTAATGCATAATGCCATTGAGGATCTATCCGTTGACCAGGCTCGTTGGGAAGTGGAGCCGTTTGTGAGCAATCCGGATTCGCTGGAAATATGGTCCCGTAATTTTTTCAAGGACGTGGCCTCACGAATTCAGTTGGTTTAATCGACTTCTACCGCCGTAGCTTGATGAACGGTAATATAAATGCTGGAACTAAAACCATAATGTCCAAATGAGTCAAACGAAAACCTGATCCCTTTGTTCCTCGCGTTCTGGCCTTCTGGCTTTATAGCCTCCCTGCCTCCCAGCCCAGTTGAATGCCGCAATCGGCGGCCCCCCAAAGGGGGATTCATCCGGGGCCAGCTTCCTGGCTATGGACTATGAGCTTTCAGCTTAAAAATCTGTGTAACCTGCCGCGGCGAAGCTCGTCAGAGCGAAGACGGGTCTGCGTAATCTGCGGACCCCTTTGAGCTTTCAGCTAGCACTGTGTACCCCCCTCGGGTGCTGAATGCTCACCGTTTTACAAAAGTTATCGGTTTTATTTTTTGACAGGATTTACAGGATTATTAGGATTATTTTTAACAATCATTGTAAAGAAAGGGACGAGGGTGAAATGTTGATATATTTAGAAAGGTGCAAGATGGCAAGGCGAAGCCTATTTAACCGGGGAGCTATGAGCTACGAGCTATCAGCTTCAAAATTAGACCTTCCGGGTTGAATTTTGAACCCTTTTCCGCTATCATATCAGTTTATGATCTTCACCTTTCCTGCAATCTTTTACGCCCTGTTTTTCACAAATGCAGTTTCATGCCCCAATGAAAACGGAAATGCCAGCTCATCGAAAAGAGGTGAAAATACAGACTCAAACGATCGTAACGATCAACCCAAAAAATAATTATCCTTTTCTACCAACTGAAAGAGTAACGAATGCGATGACGGAATCAAAAATCCCGCTTTTCAGAATCGAGGACGGGATTTTTTTCTGGCTACGGTCTAAAAAAATGTGAATATGTAAAGAGCGTCTCTCTCTTTCTCACATTTGTTGATAAACTTAAAAACTAAAGGACGACTTTTCCCAGTGGGTATCGAGCCAGTCGCGAAGCACATCATTATCGAATCATACAGTCACTTGCACATACAATTCAGGCCAAGCCGAATGTAATAAATCAATTAGATAAATTCAGGAAAATAAGAAATATCGGCGGTTATGAGGCTGCCGGTAGGATTTCTCAGCAAGAAGCCGATGAAATGAAAAAGCTGGCAAAGGATCTTTACGAACAGATTGTCAAATGGCTGCATCAGAAAAATGCGAACTTGATTGTAAAAAAATAATGACGAGGATAGCTGCACAAGTCAACTTATTCAACCCCAGATCTTAAATTGATTTTACAAGAAAACTTAAGTTTGGCCCTTAAAGCTCAAGTAAGTCAACTTGGGAAACAACGTCCCGGACTTTATTCGGACTTTATTAACAACCCGTAATGATCATGAAAGGATCGGTGGCAGTCCATGAACGCTTTAAAAGTATTGGCCGTTTTGTTAGCCGTTGGCCTTGTCGGATCGATTGGTTTTATTTTTTATCTTCAGACAGGTCCTTTTCAGGAAATCTCTGAACAAAACCGGCAGTTGAAAGCAGAAGTTGAGCGCCTGGAGACCGCTTTAAATGAGACCAAAGATGAACTCGGCGGTAAAATCCATCTCACAGAGGCGCTTCAGACAGAAAAGTCGGGACTCGAAATAGCTCTGGCAAGCCTAAAAGAAGAAAAAGCAGCGACCAGTGAAGACCTTCGAGGAAAAATTCAGAGCCTGGAGCAGCAAATCATGCAGCAGAATGAAACGATCAAAACGCTTCGCTCAAAGACAGATAACCTCCACCAAACCCTTGCCGGCCTGAAAAGCATTGAAGCGGAGCTCAGCCGGAAAGCCGATGATCTCAACCGCCAGTTAACAATTTCCGGACAGCAACTTGAAACGGTAAACACAGCACTTGAATCCAAAGATAAAAAACTTGCGCAAATGGCTGTATCTCGCCGGGAACTGGAAAAACGCACTGGGTATCTACAACAGGAAAAAGACACTCTCAATGACCAGCTGCAATCTGTTCGACAAGCTATGGTTGAGAAAGAAGAAAGACTTGTAAATTTAAAAGAAACCCATGGTAACTTAACTAGGCAGCTCGATAAACAGATTCAGCAAAAAGAATTGCGCATCAGCGAATTAAAGGACAGGTTGAATATTCAGTTATTGGATAAGGTTTTATTTAGTCCGGGCAATGCCGTGATTATTTCAGGCGGCAGGAAGGTTTTGCAGGGTTTAGCCAACGAGCTAAAACAAATCAAGGATGTACAAATTTCAGTGGAAGGACATACCGACAATCTGCCGCTTTCTAGAGAGTCGCGAGAAGTTTATCATGACAACCTGGGACTGTCCACAGCGCGTGCAGCGGCGGTGGCTCGAATGCTTCGAACAATGGGTGTCGATCCCGAACATCTTTCAGCGAGCGGATACGCCTTGTATCGACCGATAGCCATTAATGAAACCCCTGAAGGACGGCAGCTGAACCGAAGAGTCGAGATCGTCCTGACTTCAAGGCGCTGATCCGGAAAAATAGTTTCCAACACTTTCCCTGACCGCGCTGATCAAATTCGTTCGGTATGTGCTTTTAGTTTTAAACCTTAATCAGTGATTCATGGCTTTTTCTTAATCACCAACAAGACACGACCCCTGTCCCCTCTAATTCGTCCAAAGATAAAGCTTGACTCCTTTGTGAACCCAGAACCTTTTTAAATATGTCAACATTTCACCCTCGTCCCTTTCTTTACACCAAAGTGAGGCAAAATTGTTTTTGGAAAAAATGGATCGTTTTTATAAAAAATCACTCAGTTGGTAAAATTAAATTGGTCAAAATAAAGTAGATAATTTTCCTACATGACGACCTCGGGAGATGCAGCCCACTGAGCTGAATGTTGATCAGCATGAGGGAAAGGCATAAATACCTTGGCGCCCCAAATTAAGAAAGACGTCTTTAACAAAATTTTGATATAATCGAGCATATGTAATTCTTAGAGATAGCATTTTGATACCAAAAACAGGGTTTTAAGAGGAAAAAAAGACCGATTTTTTAGCTTATCTAATGTGAATACAATTACATAGCTTGGTCCGAAAACTATTTTATTCTGTGTAATCTGCGAATTCTGCGGATAACCTTGTGCCGTGAGCCGCGTATCTTGTACCGTTATTTACTTTTTTAAGGACGTCCCTCCTTTCCCTTTATCAAATGGATTCAGTTTAATGATTTCAAATTCTATCAAGCAGTGATCTCCTGGATTGGCCTGGCCTTTTCAACCCGAGCCCTTCGTTTGGGTGTATGCAATGCTGCCCAGATGTCATTCCTGCGCTGCAGATTCAGCCAAAAATCCGGTGTATTGCCAAATACTTTGGAAAGCATCAACGCTGTGTCCACCGTAACAGATCGTTTGTTGTTACAGATTTCGTTAATCGTCCGGCGACTGACACCCATCGCTTCGGCCAATTGCCCCTGAGTGACAGCCAGTGGCTCCATAAACTCTTCAATGAGCATCTCACCAACACTTACGGGTTGACGTTTGGTAATTATCATTTTGTCACCTCACCTATAGCTATGGTTATCCAGATAAACTTTATCAGCCTCTCCCCGTTCATCGTTCCATGAAAAGAGCAGGCGGTATTGATCATTGACCCGTATTGAACACGTCCCTTTCAGTCTCCCGGCTAACTTCTCAAAATGATTGCTGGGGGGACTCCGCAAGTCAAGATTACATGTAGCATCGTCAAGTAATTGCAATTTTCGAAAAAGCCGCGGGCGAATATTTACCGGAATTTTTTTGCTCTGTTTGTCCTCCAAAAAGAAATCTCGAAGCCATGTGTCGCGAAACCGTTTGATCATAGTAACACTGTAACATGCATGATTACATTGTCAAGCTAAATCACATCCTTCACCCAGCGTCCATCCTTACGTTTTCCGCGCATTAGATTTAGCACCATCCCGTTATAGCGTCAAAATGCATCAGGTTTCAATAAGCCTGAGCACAGCTTTCGGTGCCAAAGAATGCAAAGATCCCTGCGGGCCAATAATAACAAAGTAAAAGCAATTAGCCCGAAAAAGCCCCAAGAAATAATGCACCCTACCTCCTTGTAGCACCGAGATTGCCCATCCAGCTCTCCCCTTCGTTTTCTGCACATTAAAATAAAATACGGTATCGCGCAGCGACAACACATTTTTAATCTGCGCTTACCCCGTTAAATATTTCGAAGAAATGGAGCGTAGCGGATTTAACCGGGGAGCTGGCGCCAAAGGCTCCCTACCCAGAATATAGAACCTTTTAAGTTAAATCGAAACTTATAAACTTAGGAGTGTCCCTAGTTCCGCTGCTGGCAGCAGCTTAAAATATTAGACCAAAAAATCTTCCTTCAGAATCCGGTCCAGGTTGGCCACAAGAAGTTCGGCATTGCTTTCGTCAAACGGCATGGGCGGACGGATTTTAATCACGTTGTCAAAAGGGCCGTCCGTCCCTAAAAGAATGCCGGCATCGCGCATGCGGTTGACAATAAATGCCGATTCTTCTTTTGCCGGCTCGAGGGTTTCACGGCTTCGCACCAGTTCAACGCCGAGAAAAAGTCCCGATCCCCGGACATCGCCTACAATCGGATAACGTTCAGTGAACGGGATCATTCCTTCGAGCAGGCGTTTTCCGACTTTCAGAGCGTTTGCCTGAAGATTTTCTTCAAGAACCACTTCAAGCACGGTCAACCCGACCGCGCAGGAGACCGTGTTCCCGCCAAAAGAGCTGAAGAACTCCATGCCGGTATCAAAGGCTTCTGCAATCTCAGGGGTGGTGACCACGGCGCTGATGGGATGTCCGTTGCCGATGGGTTTTCCCAGAACTACGATATCGGGCACCAAATTTTCGGCTTCAAAAGCATAAAAATGGGTGCCGATCCGGCCGTAGCCTGTCTGTACTTCGTCGGCAATGCACAGCCCGCCGGCCTTGCGGATGTGGCGGTAAACCTCCGGCAGATAGCCTTGGGGCAGGAAAATTTGCCCGGCCACGCTGGGACATGTTTCGGCGATAAACCCGGCAATGCCGATGCCCTTGCCTTGCAGTTCTCGAATGATGTCGTCAACGTGTCCGGCATATTTACGGGCAGCCTCCGGATCGTTTGACCTGTAAAGACCCCGGTATACATCGGGGATCGGCGCTTTATGGACCCACGGAGGCGGGCCCGTACCACCGGGGCCGTCATGTTTGTAAGGACTGATATCGATAAGCGAGGTGGTGTTCCCGTGGTAGGCTGCCTCCAGCACGATCATGTCGCGCTGTCCGGTATAAGACCTTGCCAGGCGCAAGGCCAACTCGTTTCCTTCGCTGGCCGAATTGACAAAGAAACAGACACTCAACGGCTCCGGCATGGTGGCGCACAACCGCTCGGCATAGCAGTTGATGAGATCGTGGAGGTACCGCGTATTGGTGCTCAAGACCGACATTTGCCGGCTGGCAGCTTCCACCACTCTGGGGTGGCAGTGTCCGACATGGGGAACGTTGTTATAGGCATCGAGGTACTTCCGTCCCGTGTCGTCAAACAGATACTGTCTCCAGCCCCGTACCATTTTGATCGGATTGCGATAGTCGATGCTCAGATTCCGACCGATGTATTTTCGACGCGCGGCCAGCGTATCTGACGCGCTCGGGTCCGGCGCTGGGAAGCGATCTTTCGGGATGCCGAGGATAAGATTGGGATCAGGTGAAAATAGGGTCCAGAGGCTTCGCTCGCCGGATCGAACCACCCCCGGAAAGTCGCAACCCATGTCCAGCAGATCCGTGATGATTTGAAAGTGCAGGTGGGGCGTCCATCCGCCGTTGACATCCGCAGAGCCGACCCGGCCGAATCGTTCTCCGCAAGCAATGGGTCTCCCCGCATGTAGTCCTTCCAGGGTATCCGCGCTCAAATGTCCATATAAGGTGTAGAACGACTCTCCTCGATCGGTGGTGTGCTCCAGTATGACGACCGGCCCGTAATCCTGGAGTGCATCGTTATTTGAAAAGGCCAACACCCTGCCTGCAATCGGCGCATGCACAGCGGTACCGGCTTCGGCAAACAAATCCATGCCGATGTGAACGGCCCGCTGTTCTTCGGTCGGCGCATCTCCTGCGACAAACAGGGAAGAAGTATAGAGCATTCGGGCTTCGTTATATTGCCCGATACCTGCTTTGACACCGGCTGCTTGAATTTCTCCCCAAAGCCGTTTGGTAATGAAAGGTTCCGTGTTTCCCTCCGGATTGCCGTGCACCAGGGGACTTCCGACGCTCAGATCGAATATTTTCAGAGGCTCCGTGCGCAAATCGATATCCAGGACCGGCGCCATGGCGTCACGATTTCGTTTCAACCAGTTGCAGGTCGCTTGAGAGCGCGCTAAAGGCGGCAAGTCGCAGGCCTGCCGGAATGCGGCTTCTGCGAAGCGCGGATGGATTTCGGCCAGAACCGGAAGAGTCCGTTGGATCGGCATCTGGCTGATCGACAGATAGTCGTTGTCAGGACGCTCCTTTAACTGGTGCGCCGCTATACAGGCGCTCATACACAGCCGCATGCACACCAAAAGGTAGAGTGAAACGATTTCGGCTTCCTCGAGCGGATATGCCCGGTGATATCCTTTCACCATATGGGCGGCAGTCCCCAAAGGATCGGATTTATCGAGAATCGCGTAAGCAACGGCGATGGCTAAATTGCCGACCGTATGGCTGTAGACCATGTCACCGAAATCGATAACACCGACAACCCGCTGATTTCGCGTGTACAGATCGTCGTTGCCGCCGACGATTACATTATAATCGTTGGCATCGTTGTGGATGACACTTTTGCGCAATCCCGGGAGCAGCGGTGTCACATATTGTTCGAAATTCTGGGTGAATTTTTCGATCAGTTTCCGGAAAGCGGCATCGGGAATCAGCGCCAGGTATTCTTTAACGATCTGTAAACCTTTGGCCAAATCCCAGTAAAAATCCCGATGGGCTCCTGGATGATCGAAGTCGGCCATCGCGCGATCCATTTCGCCCGCGCACCGGCCCAGGTCCTCAAGAAGCCCGGCCGAATGTCTTTTGACAGATCCCATGGGAGTTCCGGGTAGATAGGTCACAAGACGGACGTTATGGACTTCGTCCGTTGAAGAACGGATCTCGGATATGAGATGGTCGGTCTTGGCCGCAACAACCCTCGGGCAGAACGCCACATGCCGGGCGAGATGCTGCATGGTTTGATTCTGACAGTCCAACATGGTCCGGTCTTCTAAAGCGTTTGCAATTTTCAGAACGAAACAATCGCCTGCCTCGGCGGACATGAGGAAGTTCTGATCGCGCTCGCTGGGAAGGGGGGCTGCCGTGGCCTGGATACTGTAAAGATCCTTCACTATCGATGCTGCATCCTGTTCCGTAAACTGCGGTGTATGCTTCAGAAGCGACATGGCGATTCGCTTTTCTTTAAAAGATATTACTAAATGGCTTCCATCCGATTTATGCGGCACTTCTTCCAAAAAGTTGACAATAGCGCTCCTGCCGGAACTTTTCAAACCATTTCTTGGGTGCATACCTCCTCATTGTCGCCAGAGGAAAAAAGAGAGACATAAAATGTCCCCTTTATTTTTTGCAGTTTCTGACCAGGAAAGACTTGTATCCTTTAAGTCCAATATTTGATATCTATGGTGTGATTTAACCTTGTTCACATAGTAAGG
>Ga0114923_10002547_pt1 | contig 12307 bp, 7 predicted proteins | sample SumtaG_FD_89578 | JGI IMG/M metagenome (GOLD analysis project Ga0114923, IMG submission 89578) | Deep subsurface microbial communities from Indian Ocean to uncover new lineages of life (NeLLi) - Sumatra_00157 metaG | ecosystem: Environmental > Aquatic > Marine > Oceanic > Sediment | place: near... | reverse complement strand
GCCGCACCGGAAAGCAATGTGCTACCTATGATTAGATAACATATTGCTTTCCGGGTAGCATTTTAGAAATCACATTGTCCAGATAAAACTAAAAAATAAATACTGATTTGTACCTAGTATTCTTGGGTCGAGGATATCTCGCAGCGCGTCTCCTACTAAATTCCAAGCCAACACAAACACCAGGACCGCTGCACCAGGATACACCACAATATACCAATGCTCCTGAAGAGAAGAAATCCAGTTACGTGCAAAACTAACCATCTGACCCCAGTCAGCATACCCTCTTTGCGCCCCAAGACCCAGGAAGTTCAAAGCAGCAAAGGTCAGCACGTAGGAACCAATATTCATGGAAGTGATAACCAAAATTGTGAAAACGGCATTCGGAAAGAAGTGGCGAAAAAGAATGCGAAAATTACTGGCCCCAATCGTACGGGCAGCCAGCGCATAATCATAGGATTTAACCACCAAGATATTCCCACGCATCACCCGCGCCACCACCATGTGCTTCGACCGCCAGGCCGTGGTCGACACGGTGATGTTCGGCCAGTCCATCGTGCTTGACGTCTACATCCCGCCACAGCACCCGCTGTTCAATGCCGATGCGACGCATTATGATTTCGACGTTGCAGCCGGTTCGGCCCTGCTCGAAGAGGTCGGCTGGACCGATGAAGACGGCGACGGAATCCGCGAGGCCCATGGTGTAGCCAATGTGATTGACGGCACGCCGCTGTCCTTCAACTACATTACCACATCGGCCAGTTCGGCTGGCTAACCGGGGTGGAGCCCCCCTGCGATCTATGGCTCAACGAAAATATCCCTGGGGACATCACCAAAACAATAGGCGAGATTCCCTGGCTGATGGAAGCTCTGGGCGACTCGGCTGACCCAACCGCTTTAGCCTTCGTGGAATGGCAGATCCTCAACCATACCGGCTACGCCAATCCTGAATACGATAGAGTCTGCAACGCAGCCCTGCAGTCACTGCCCGGTCAGGCATCCTATGAAGAGAACCACCTTTTGGCTCAGGAGATGTTCGCCACAGATCTCCCCGTTGTCCCGCTCTACCTGCGCCTGAAGCTGGCTGCCACCCGCGTAGATATGTGCAACTTCATCATGGACCCATCGGAAGACAGCGAAATGTGGAACATCGAGGAATTCGGTTTCGGCCCGCACTGCGAGTAGCAGACGTACCGGAAGCTGAACACCTTGTGTGAAACATAACCATAGGGCCTGGTCAGAAGACCAGGCTCTATTTTTATTTCTGCCAACTAGTGATAAAATTGCCGAATGCGAATCCTAACCCGTTACATCTCCAAGTTCATTTTTACACTCATTATGTTCACCTTGATGGCTGCCTGCAATGCTACAGGACCTACACAATCGACAAAAGCCACAGGAAGCACACCCACCCTAGGTCCAACGCCAACACCGACACCTATCCCCAATCCCCTGGTGGTCTGCCTCGGTGAGGAACCTAACACGCTCTACCCTTACGGCAAACCAAACAAAGCAGCCCGGCAGGTTCTCCAGGCAATCTACGACGGTCCAATTGACCATCGCAGCTACACATTCCAATCGGTGATCTTGGAAGAGCTTCCGACCCTTGGAAACGGAAACGCCCTCCTCCAAACAGTGGAAGTGGTACCGGGGCAAACCGTTCTCGACCACACAGGGAAAGTCACCGAGCTTGATTTCGGTACGTTTGTGCGCCCTTCTGGGTGCTCCAGTCTAGACTGCGCCGTGGCATACGACGGCAGCCAATTGATAATGGATCAAATGGTGGTTTTGTTCAACCTGCACCCTGGCCTGGAATGGGCTGATGGTACGCCCTTGACGGCAGCAGATTCGGTCTTCGCTTACAACCTGCATGCCAGTCCCTACTCTCTGAATTCAAAATTCAAGGTAGAACGGACCTTATCCTACGAAGCGGTAACCTCGTCCCAAACTCTGTGGACGGGGATTCCTGGTTTCATCGATCAAGACTATCAGGACAATTTCTGGCTCCCTGCTCCGCAGCATCTCTGGGGTGAACTCAGCCCAGAGGAACTCCTCACAGCCGAAATCTCCTCCAAAACACCGCCCGGTTATGGCCCTTTTGAAGTCGTCTCCTGGGAAGAGGGGCAGATCACCCTGCGGAAGAACGCCAATTATTTCCGCTCTAATGAAGGCCTCCCTCTGGTCGACCCCCTCATCTTCAAATTCATAGGACAAGACGAAGCAGCCAACCTTGACCTTTTGCTCTCAGGAGAGTGCGACATCCTGGACGATTCCGCATCCCAGGGAATGGATCTTGGGGACATCCTCAACCTCCAAAATGAAGGACACGTGTTCGTTTCCTGGGTAAACGGCAATGCCTGGGAACTGATCAACTTTGGGATCCAGCACCAATCCTACGACGATGGATACAGCATGTGGGCTGCAGACCGGGCAAACTTCTTTGGGGATGAACGCACCCGGCGGGCAGTTGCCATGTGCATCGACCGGCAAACAATCGTTGAAGAGATAACCAATGGGCTTTCTGATGTGATGAGCACATTCATCCCTCCAGATCATCCATTGTCCAACCCTGACGTTTCCAATTATCCGTTTGCCCCTGATGCTGCTTCCTCCTTGCTGGAAGAGGTCGGCTGGTTGATGAGGGGTGATGGAATTCGCGAGGCCAGAGGTGTCTCCGATGTCTTAAAGGGCACCCTGTTTTCTATCAATTACTATCATCTGGATCATCCCGGGAGCGAAACGATTGCCCAGCTCGCAGCTCAGGGGCTGATGGAGTGCGGCATCAAGGTCAATCTAGTATCCCTTCCCGTGGAAGAACTATACGCCACCGGTCCAGAGGCGATAGTGTTTGGCCGCCAGTTCGACTTGGCCCAATTCCCATGGCAGGCATCCGATGAGCCGCCCTGCTACCTGTATCTCAGTGAGGCCATTCCTGGGGAAAACTTAGACACATTTCCCTTTAGTTGGGGCGGCTGGAACCTCACAGGGTGGGGGAACAAAAAATACGACAGCGCCTGCATGTCCGCCAGGGGCAGCGCTCCAGGAGCAGAAGGTTATCTCCAGAGCCACTACCTGGCGCAGGAAATCTTCGCCCAAGAACTGCCCATCATTCCCTTATTCACATATCAAGATGTCATCCTTTCACGCCCAGATATCTGCGGGCTAGAGTTTGACACCACGGCGGGATTTTTATGGAACGTGGAGTATCTAGGGTACGGGAACTTATGTGAGTAATCAACTCGCCTTCAGATGTTATCAATATAAAGATACGTAATTATTCTTGACAAGACCAGACATCAGACGATATAAACACCTCGGTTTCATTTAACCAGGTGAAATTTTACCACCCCACACCACACTCCCACCTCGAAGGAATTAGTTGTTTTCACTCTGGGTTGGGATGGAGTAACACCATCCCTACAAACTCACAAGACATTTATTGTTCTCCCTCCTCCTATTGAAAACGCCCCACAGAAATTTTTTGGGCGTCGGATTCTTGATGTCATCTTTTGTTATTTTTCTTCCTCCCCAATCACCACGACTTCAATGTGCTGGTTGAGAAATTCGGGATGGGGTGCACCCTCGAGATGGACAAGCTGCCCAAAGGTATATCCCCCTGCGATAGGGATGTCCTTCCCCAGAACTTCCCGTATGGCCTCCACCTCGCTACCAGGCTGGCTCTTAAGGAGCATCTCCCAGGAGATGTCGGCGAATACAAGGGCTAGTTTAGGCGTAGCAGACCCCAGGGCTTGCAAGGCATCTCCGGCAGCTCGCCGGGCTGCCTCCAAGCAACTCTCTGTGCCGCCCACAAGCAGATGGCAGGTAGCTCCGTCCGGTACCTCGGCGCTCATCCGCAGGCTGCCGTCGACCTCAAATTTCAGAGGTGTACGCACCAAGAGCGGCAGATCTCCTTCCTGTTCAATACCCAAGGGATACAGACGCACGAGGTTGTTGAGAGGCGGAATAGCCCAATCCCTGGCTTTCCGGCCAAACAGGTTGGCGTAGCTCTCCGCAGCCGGCCTACCGTCCAGGGCACGCACCAAGAAGCCGCTCGCTCCTGTAACCTTGAAAGATGCGCCGACTGGCTGCCAGCCGTGCGCCGCGCCAACACCAAAGCGTACATTCTCACAGGATAAAAATGCCCCTGCCAATCCACCCGACCCCGCCTTATCACCACCAATCTGGTAAGTGCGGCCCAAGCGGAGGTCTCCTCCGGCCTGACACCCGGCGAACCAATACTCGCCCTTCGGAAGGCTGTTGACAAGAGAGTCGCAATCCCCACCAAAGCCATCAGCCACTAAAAATAAGGCGCCTTTAACGATGTTATTCAATTCCAGGATTTTAGTCATTTGTTGGGAAACTTTTTGGCTGTTCTCAGAGAAATCGGGAAGCCATTCAGCCCTAGATTCGAGCCCCTCTCCAGCCAGTAAAGCTGCTACAACAGAGCGTCGATGGCTGCCTTCATTGGTGATCTCTCCTGAAGCACTGAAGCCGATCAAAGGGGTGTTCCCCAACTGCGTCACGGCTCCCTTTAATACTTCCTGGAAATCGTATTCTGATGAAGCGATGATAAACCCAAGTGCTACCGGTTCGCTTTCGATCTTCACCAGGGCATCATAGATAGCCTGGGTGACAGCCTGGCGTCCTTCTACCGAAAAAGCTTGCCCAACCGAAACTGTGAGAGGCATAACAACCTTTTTACAACTCTGCTTCGGTAACAGGGATGGTGAAATGAAATGTAGAACCCTGATCGAAAACACTATCGAACCAGATCTTCCCACCCTGCATTTCGACAAGGTAACGGGTAATGTTCAAACCCAAGCCGGTGCCAGGAGCGGTATCCTTTCCTTCCTCAGTGCGGAAATACTGCCTGAAGACCTTCTTCTGGTCTTCCGGTTTGATACCAATACCACTGTCGATCACCATGATATGCACCACCTGAGGCGCCCCCTCCGGATCCCACTGATTGTCGCTCTGTAGAGCCTGAATGGTGATCCTGCCACCTTCAGGCGTGTACTTATTCGCATTGCTGACCAGGTTTGTCAAAATCTGCACCAGGCGATTGCGGTCGCCCCATACCTGAGGCAGACTATCTGGGATGTCAATGATTATTTCATGGTTCTTCTCATCCATCAACCTCTGGGTGGAACTGACAACCTCATCGACCACACTTTGCATGCTGACAGCGTCGAACTCCAGGTGCAGCCGCCCAGCTTCTATGCGGGAAACGTCGGCAAGGTCGGAAACCAGGGTTGCCATTCGATCGATGTTGGTGCGGATAGTAGCAAGAAACTCAGTTTGGGCTTCAGAGACCTCGCCAACCGCTCCTGCTGAAAGAAGGTCAGCGTAACCTTTGATCGAAGTCATGGGGGTCTTGAGTTCATGCGAAACGAAAGAGACGAAATCGCTCTTCGCAAGGTTGGCGCGCTGAACCTCAGAATACAGTTGTGCATTGGCGATGGCAATGCTCGCGTGGTCGCTCAACCGCGTGAGGAAAGCTATATCCTCTTCATTGTAGCTGTCTTGTTCGCGGCTCTCCAATAACAACAAACCAATTACATCTGTTTCCCGTCGTATGGGTACCACCAACTGGCTGCGAGCATCATCCAACAAGGCTGAGCCCTCAGATAGGTGAACAGAATCAACACGCTGCAAACGACCAACTGAAACCACTTCACTTAAAGCCGGTAGAGTTAACGGGATAAGCCCCTCTTCATAAACATCGAGTTGTCGCGTGTATCCCTCAGAAGCGACCACTCGCAAGCTTTCCCCTTCAACCATACCGACCAACCCGGCTGTCGATTTCGACTGCCGCATGGCCCATTCCAGGGTAATCACCATTGCCTTGGACACATCCAGGCTGGTGTTCAGCTCTCGATCGATCCGCTGCATGACAGACAACTCTTCCACGCGGGAAGTAAGCTCATCGTCCGTCTGTGTATAAAGACGAACGTTCTCAACGGCAACAGCAGCCTGGCTGGCAAAAGCAGTGAGCAGCTCCTGGTCGTCCAGGTCAAAGGGCATCCCATCCTTTTTATTGAGCACCTCAATCACCCCAATGACATGCTCCATGTACACCATAGGGATAACCAGCATGCCGCGGGTAACAAAACCGGTTTGCTCGTCAGGCTCGGACAACCAATCAGTACTCTGTTCAACGTTGTTAACGATCAAAGGCTTCATTTCCAAAACCGCCTTCCCCGCCAGTCCCACTCCGGGGCCCAACCGCTTTCCCAGGAAATGCTCCGCTACAGGGCTAACCACCACCTCATAGATGAGTTTGCCGGTCTCTTCCTCCAAGAGGAGCAGGCTGCCAGCCTCACAATTTAAAATCTCCACAGCAGAGCTTAAGATACTATTTAGCAGCATGTCGAGTTCAAGAGTGGAGGTCAGGCCGCGGGTTACTTCGTTCAGACTGGCTAATTGTGCCGTCCGTCGTTCCGATTCCTCTAGCAGATTGGCCTTAACAATCGCGCCGGCGGCCTGGTCAGCTATCGCCTGGAGGATGTTGTACTGGTCTTCTGTGTAGAGCACAGCTGGGTTGCGGCTGCCAACTGCCATCACCCCGATGATTTCATCTCCGGCGTTTAATGGGACGCCCATCCAGGCAAAGACACCCTTCTTGGCAGGGACTATCCTGCGGTTGCGACTCTCCTGCTCGTAATCTTCAGTGATGATTGGGCGGCGAATCTCCAGCACCTCACGCTCCAAACTATGCCCCAGAGGAATAAATATGTTCTCCTGCTCCAACAGCCGGTCATCGTTCTCTACTAGTAAAGCATGCCGCAAGGTGTTCGTGGCATGGGTGAAGAGGGTGATATTGAAATCGTCTGCCGGGATGACCTGCCGTGTCTGGGCGTAAAGAAGCTCCAGGATATCATCAAAATTCAGGGTCACGTTAACACCCTGGGCGACGCGGGTGAGCACGTTCATCTCGTGTACGCGACGGTCTTTATCAGCCAAAACCTGGGCGCGTTCGATCGCCTGGGAAGCGTGATCCGACAGAGAAGCTAAGAAATTTAAATCCGGGTTTGAATAAGTCTCTCCCGAGCTGCGCGGGCCTAGCGCCAACCAACCGCTCAAGTGCTCTTGACCTGGTAATGCAACGAACAACTGCGCGCCCAGCAACGCCAGCCGAGGTTTATCTGAACGCAGTTCAGCGGGAAGAACTTCGGATTCACCGATGAAAATGGAGGCGCGCTTTCTGGTCAGGGTCTGTACCAGACCACTGTTTCGCAAGAAGCGTATATCAGTGGTCAGACTTCCTGCCTCATTTCCAGTAGCCACGTATCTATCTACCAATTGGTCGTACACAAAGATGTGCAACCGTATGGGTTGTAGATGTTGGATTATGTATCTGCGCAGCAGGTTCACGACATCGGTGAGCCCAACGATCTTCGACAGATCATCATCAAAATCCTTAATCTGCTGCCGGTAAACACCCTCTCCCCGAAAAAACAAAGTGTCTACAACCATCTGGGCACGTTCGCGGAAAGGATTGAGCATCAAAGCAAGGAAGAAGACCATACCCCCTATAAGAAAAGGGTTGTCTACAGCTATGACTGTATTGAAAATCAAGCTCAAGCCACTGATCAACAATCCATAACCAGCCCCTGCAATCACGGTGAGGGCAGCATATATGAGCGTCCGGCTGATAACGAAATCAGTATTTATGAGGCGGTAGCGTAAGATAGCGTATGCTATCGAAACCGGGAAGATCGCCAGGGGTATGATGACTGCGGCCAACGGTATCTCAAGGAAAGGCCACGACAACAATCCACTTATCATCCACAAGAAAGCAGGAAGAAAAGCAAAAACAAATCCCCATAAGATAATGCGGGTCTGTTCTTGTGCTATGGGAGAAGGACTGGCCAGACGCCGGACAATGGTCCCAAGATAAAAAACTAATAATGAGAATGCGAGGAAAATTAACTGCACCTGCCAGGAACCATCGAGCAAATATGGGTTGGTCAGGTTATTCAGATTGGGCCAGGAATTAAAGGCCAACAATAAACCGACAAGGTATCCTACCCAACGGAGAACCACAAATCGTCTCGGTAGACCGTGCTCCTGTGGAAATACGAGAGCCAAATGAAGCAACCCGCCAGATGCTAGAGCCAAGGCAACTGTCCACAAATATATCAGCCGGTGGGCAGTAATAACGTCGAACAACCCAGCCAGACACAACGCAACAGAGTTTGAAAAGATAGCAAAGGCTCGCCCAGCTGCATCAGCCCTCCGTAAGCGAACAACCCAAAAACCTGTCCCGAGGAAAATCAAGCCAACCAAATAAGGCGCGTAGAACAATTTAAACTGATCGTTGAAAGGCAAACTTTGCAGGGTAACTTCGAGGGCCGACATGTGACCACTGCGCGCTTGAATAACGACCTCAACCTTCTGCCCCACCTGGTTTCCATTTAAGACACTTTGCAGGTCAGCCGCAGAGGATACCCGCTTGCCGTCAATCTCCACCAGACTGTTTTTGAACTCCAATCCCTGTTTAACGGCCTCCCACGTACCAGGCGTTGTAGGCTCGATACCAGCAATCAAAGCATTAGGCTCAATGAAGACGCCCAGGAAGGGGTTCTGAAGCCAGGAATGAGCCAGGAAAGGCGCAGCCAAAACCACCAGGAGCACAATGACCTGGTATACGATCACCACAGCAGGCATAAATCTCTCTTGAAATAAAACTGTTGCTGGGGGTGATAGGGAAATGGTTTTGGCCTCGTCCATGTCTAATTACATTGTATGCGAGAGTAATCCCTTATGCAAGACAGTGTCAATGACGGATGAATGACAAAATCGTATGAAGGAGGACAGAGAAGCAGGATGGATTAATATCGAATAATAACGTCTCGTTAAGAAGACAAGGAACAGAGGATATGCATCCCTGATACCTGTTTACTTGTTTCCCTGTTTACCTTCCATCAATCCCCATCGGCAAACTTCAATACCTGCTCTACGTAAGCCATACTTTGGTGGCGGAAATACGTGTTGTAAAGATCAGCATAATGACCCCCATCGGCCAATAAGCTCTCGTGGTCGCCCTCTTCTATGATCTGGCCACTTTCAAGCACTATGATACGATCAGCGGCTTTAATGGTAGATAGCCGGTGAGCAATCATCACACTGGTTGTGTTTTGCAGAATTAGGTTCAGCGCCTGCTGAATCTGCCACTCGGTGAAGGGGTCGATACTGGCCGTGGCTTCATCGAGGATGAATATAGCCGGATCCTGCACCAAAACCCGTAATAAAGAGACCAACTGGCGCTGTCCCATCGATAGACGGCCGCCTCGCTCCCCAACTTCGGTCTCTAAGCCTTGGGGTAGAGTATCCAACCATTCCCCTTCACCGATTTTCTTCGCCAGAGAGAAAATTTCTTCATCTGATACCTCAGGACGTGCATAACGGATATTCTCCGCCGCGGTACCGGAGAAGAGAAAGGGAATCTGGGAAACAACGCCCAACTGCTTGCGGTACTGGAGGAGGTCTAATGAGCGGATATCATGGCCATCAATCGTCAGGCTGCCATCCTGGAATTCATAAAAACGGGCGATCATTTTAACAATCGACGACTTACCGGCGCCGGTATGCCCAACCAGGGCAACGTTCTCGCCAGATTGGATGTGCAGGTCGAAGTCACACAGTATCTGCTCCTGTTCGGTATAGCGGAAGGCGACCTTTTCAAAACAGATTTCTCCACGCAAGCGCGGCACATCCACATTTGCAGATTGAATTACCTTGGATTCAGCATCGATCAGAGCAAAGGCGCGCTCCGCAGCCGAGAGGCCTGACTGTACCTGCGTCCAAAATGCAGAAAGGTTGAGCACCGGCCACCAGAAACTTTCCAGGCTCTGCATAAATAGGAACCAGGCTCCAATCGTGACCACACCCTTGGCGACTTCCCATCCACCAACGTACAGCAGCATGGCTGTTCCCACACCTGATAGGGCGTTTAGCGATGGAAAGATTAAAGCGATTACGAAGCCGCGTTGAATATTCACCCGGAAAGCGGATTTGTTGGCATCATCGAATTCGTTAAAGATAGTCTCTTCTTGCCTGAAGTTCTTTGCCACACCAATGCCACTCACCGTCTCTTTGATGGCGGCGTTTACGTTGCCCATGGCGCGCATACCTCGTCGGGTTACCTTGCGAGCGAGTCCACGGAAACCCACAGCTACCAAGAATACTACGGGGATGAAACCTAACAAATACAATACCAGTTTCGGTTCAGTTGAAGCCAGAGCTGCCCCAATCAAAAACGCTTGCACAACCTGAGAGACCAGGTCTGCGATCAAGCTGACCACCTGGCCAAATTCACGGGTATCTGAGGTGATCCGGGAAACGATCCGCCCTGAAGAAAATTCATCGTGGAAGGAAAGATCATGGCTGGCTATAGCGCGAAAAGCATCCATGCGGATGTCCAAGACGACATCTCCTACAGCCCTGGCTGTCAATCTGCGCCTCGCCCAATTGACTGCCCACACAAATACACCGGAGAATAAGACAGCCCCCCCCAAGTACCATATTGTCCTGGGGTCAACATCTCCCTGCAACTGATCGATGGTCTGGCTTACCAGAATAGGAACCGCTGCCCCCGCAACAGCAATTAAAATCAGGAAAAAAGAAAGCGCTATAAGGCGACGAACCTGGCGGTGGAAATATTGAGAAATGCGTCTGACCAATTGTCGGTCGCTATATTGTCGGTCGTATGCTTCGGTGTCTAAACCGGAAAAGAATCCCATTGCGAATACCTGTACTCGTTACGAAATCTATTTGTCATTAATCCTTTGGTCATCCTTCGTAGATTGTTTTGCGGCCAGTCGAACAGATGACTTATTTGCTTCATTCTGTAAAAATACGTCGGTAAGCTTCCGATGTTTGCAGTAATTTCTCGTGGGTGCCGATGGCAGCAATCCTGCCCTGTCGTAAGACAATAATTAAATCTGCCCACCGAATTTGCGAGAGGCGGTGGGTGATGATGAGGGTGGTACGTCCTTTTGCTGTGGCATAGATCGCTCTCTGTATCTTGTCCTCTGTGGCGCTGTCAATCGCGCTGGTCGAATCATCAAGGACGAGGATGCGCGGGTCGGTGAGAAAAGCGCGCGCCAGAGCAAGGCGCTGTCGCTGTCCGCCTGAAAGAGTGGCCCCCCGCTCACCAATAACGGTTTGATAACCATCCTTGAACTCCATGATGAACTCATGGGCTTGGGCGGCTTTAGCAGCCTCTTCAATCTCCGCTTGTTCGGCGCCTGGGCAGCCAAAAGCGATGTTCTCAGCAATCGTGCGAGAGAAGAGGAAGATATCTTGCTCGATGATGGATACCTTTCGCCGAAGAGCTTCCAGCTGCCAATCACGAACGTCCATACCATCCACAAGCACCTGCCCACTGGTGACATCATACGTGCGGTTGACGAGCTTCACCAGGCTGGTCTTTCCAGTGCCCGTTTGGCCCACAATGGCAACCGTCTGGCCCGGTTCCAATTTAAATGAAATATTCTCCAGCGTGTGATCATCATTCTCATAAGAGAAGTTCACGTCACGGAATTCGATTGCCCCTTCCAGTAGTTGCGCCTGCCCGGCAACATTCTGGTCAAGGTCCGTCTCCCGGTTGATCAAGTCAAGAATGCGGCGCGCGCTTGCCACGCCAAGCGACACCTGTGAATATGCAAATAATGAGACGAAAGTAGGGAAGCCGAAGAGCCGCAAGAGGCCAAAGTATGCCACCACGTCACCAGCCGTCAGCAGCCCCTGGCGGAAAAGTACTAACGAATGGATTAAACCCGCCGCTTGAGCTACGCCCAACAATAACAACGGTAAGAACCGGGCTTCAACGTCACCCTGGTGGACAAAGGCATCTCGGAAACGGCGCGCATTTTTCTCGAAGAGACCTACCTCGCAATCTTCCTGAGCCATACCTTTAACAGTTTCGATACCATCAATGGCTTCTGCCAAGCGAGTGTTGAGGTGGCCAAAGGATTCCCGGACTTTTTTCGTAATGGGCTGCAATTCACCCAAATACTGTAGGATCATCACCACGTAGAGGACCGCAAAAGCAATCGGCGTAATTACGAGAGATGGATGATAGCTGGGCGCAACAACAATCGGGAGAACCATGAAATTCGCCGAGCCGATCACCAGGTTGATCCCCGGGCTGAACATAAAAAATATCTCGCGCACGTCATTCGTCGCTTTTGCCATCGTATCGCCCACGGGTTGAAGGTTGTGGAATGTCATACTTTTTCCCAACAGGCTCACGTACAGTTCATCCCGGATATTTCGTTCAAAGAGCTGCCCCAGCCAAGCAGCT
>Ga0114923_10002546_pt1 | contig 12307 bp, 6 predicted proteins | sample SumtaG_FD_89578 | JGI IMG/M metagenome (GOLD analysis project Ga0114923, IMG submission 89578) | Deep subsurface microbial communities from Indian Ocean to uncover new lineages of life (NeLLi) - Sumatra_00157 metaG | ecosystem: Environmental > Aquatic > Marine > Oceanic > Sediment | place: near... | reverse complement strand
CCCAAAGAGATATCTTATCTTTAGGAACTACTATGGGAATAGTCGTCGGAATTTTTGTCTCTATGTTCGCTCCATTTGTGTTTAATCTAGATTGCAAATCATCTAAAGTAGTAAAATCATCTCTTGATATAATCCAAGGTGTTTTTCTATCTCCATTTATATCAAAATTAATTACCAATTTACCTAAATGATTACGAACTGTGACCCTGAAATTTTCTGCACCTATCAATGTCTTCCCTAAGACTCCCCCTACTTTTGAATTATAAGCACTTAAAATTCTAGAATATAAAAAACCATCTATTTCGTCTATCATAACAAATATAGGATATGCCCTTTCTGCTATAATTATAAAATAATGTTCTCTCTTTTTGTCACCCGATTTCGGACCTCCCATCTCAATAATATAATAAGCTTGGTCAAACAATCTAAAAGTAATTCTTTTATTTAAATCGTCACTTTCCCTAATAGCTTCATTTTTCCAAACCCTTAAAGGAGGGGTATCTGAGCTAGAAGGAACGTCAAGAGTATAGGAATTTGGAATAGAATAAGTATCTCCGATAATATCAATTGGAGCATATTGAGTTTGAGACAAATCAAAATGAATGTCAGAAATTCTTTCATCTGAGCCCCCTTCTGTTGTATTTGTTGATTTGGCAAATCTCTTAAATTCTACGAAGAAATCCTCTCCTCTATATAGGGGAGTTCTTTTTTCAACTCTCCAATGAGCACCATCGCCAACACAGTCTGTTGCAGATGATTGTCTCGGCATTTGAACCTTAGAAACATCTATACCAGGGTTTTTCTTATCATGAACTTTGCTATTACTTTTATAAAAATCTTTTTTATAATCATGCAACTCATCTAGCTCAGTATAGGACGAAGTAAACTTCGGATATGTGTATGTCCACGAAACTACATCTTTACATTTTTGTTCAAAAAAAGAAGTTCCAGATAATAAATCAATTAAATTTGTACTTTTAAGGCGATAATCAAAAACGCTTGGGCGAATAATCCAAGAAAATTCTTCCTTATATCTCGTATTAAGAACGGCAGGATAATCAGGAAGAGCCACCTCCGTAAAGACCTCTTTACCATCAATAGTCGCCTCTTCGCCAATATAATTGTGCCTATATACATATCTCTCGGAAAAATGCATCCCCTCCACTCCAAAAGTAGTTGTAAGGGTGTTTTTTGGTTCTTGAGATAAGACATTGTCAATAACTGGAATAGTTTGCTCATTAAATGTTAAATCATATTCTTCTTTAGGAACTTTTAAAAAAGGACAATATGGATGTATAAAACAACGCACTTGAACCGTTCCTTGATTTATAGCTGAGGGGTTTCCACTACTATTTAAAGGCACCCCTTCTAGCTTATCCACAGTAATATCTAAAACATTATGTCGGTATAAAGACGGATTGTCGTGTTCAAAAAGACCCATTATTTAATTAACTCCTGCCTGACTTCATAAAAAATTTCAGGCGTTGTGCTTTCTCCATTTATATATGCCCCGTTTAAATTCCCAAAAGCATCTTTATAAAAAACTCTAACAGTGCCTGTTGCGGTGGTGTATGCAAAAACCTGCGTACTTGAATCTATCTCAAAATTAATATCAAATTTCCCTATATCCTCCAGACCATATGGAAAAAGAATAGAGATATCGGATATAACCTCTTCTCCAGTAATTTTTTCCTCTTCCAACTCTCTAACTCTAACTTTTAATATATCGTCAGGAATATACCCTGATATGAATATAGGTCTGTGCCCGTAAAATTCTGGTTTTATTTGTAAAAAATTTCTCATTTGAGAGTCGTCAATATTGCCATCTTTATCTATCTTGACCGTTAATAAATTTATAGGAAGAACCCTCATAAGAAGCATTCCTCTAAAAAAATAGAATAAATAAATAATCTCTTCGTCATAATAATTTCTTGCTACTTGTATATTCGACACAATAGGGTCGCTATCCTCTTTTATATCATCTGTAAGATATGTTTTATGTAAGGGTAGATTCTTAGACACATACTCCCATCTCTGGTAATTATTACTCGCTTTTATAGTCATACCGTCCTCATCTGCATAAAAAATTCTTAGTATTCCTTTATTATCTTTATGAATAGCGAAGGGCTTGCCATTATAACTATCATCCAAGTCATCTAAATTACCAGTATAATCAAATCTAAAATGTTGAGGTGTCTCTGATGTTAAATTATTTTTCTTAATATTGTTCGTTATATTAATCTGCTCAATAAAAAAACTATCTTCCGACGAACCTGCAACAAAGTAGCTTATAGTTCTTCTTAAACTTTTTCCATTTTCTGTGAATGGGCTTAAGGAAGATAAACTATTAGTATCGTCATCATCATTAGATGTTTCGTCATAAAAATCAGGTGGTTCATAATTAATCCATATGTCCTCACAATCCAACTTATCCGCATCGATTATTGTATACATTAAAAAAGAATCGTTTAGAACGTAAAACAAATGTATAGTGGAGGTAATTGAATCCTGATAAGCAACAGGTAGAGTTGCTATTTCGTCAGCAACTAGCCTTATAATATCTCTATATATAACCCAAGTTGCCCCCTCATTAAAAGTTAGAGCAACAGATATGTTGCCACTTAAGCTATCTGAGAAAAATACAAGAATTCTACCTAAACCGTCATCAATAATAGAAGTTTGCCCCTCTTTTATTTTTATATCATTTAAATTAAAAGTACTAGAAACAACACCTTTAAGGCTTTTGATGTTTAGTTTTTTCCAACTTTCTCCTAATAATTGTATTGTTTCAGAATTATAATAACTACAATCAATATTTAATTTAAAATCTTGCAAAAGAGACCGTGTTAAACCTCCTGACGGTGTTAATAAAAAATTATTAATAGACTCGTCTACATCTTCAAAATATAGTGTAGAGTATGCCTCGTCTGTTGTAATTGTTTCCCCTAATGGAAGTGAAAAATTCACTTGAATTTCTTTTATCGCCCAATCAAAAGGAATGTTTTTAATTCTAGGAATATCTTCTGTAAAATCTACATCAAAAGACTCTCCTCCTGGAGTAGTTCCGTTTAAAAAGTCTACCTGTTCCCAAAAATTCTCTAAATTATTGTGACATATGTGAGAAGTGTCATTGGTAATTACCTTACCTTTTGTATAGCTAGGAATATCTCCTAAAATATTATTATAACCTATTATTCTCTGTGCTTTATGTATTTCTATCATCGCATCTTCGTCGTCGTTACTATTTAAAAAATCTCTAGACTGTTTTTTATCTATATTTATATTTAAAAATTTAAAACTGCTCTCAACCGCTGCGTCAGTAAAAGTATGGAATGAAGCACTGTCGAGATAGTCATTATCATAAAAACTTAAATATGATTTTTCTATAAAAATATTCTTATCTAAAGATATAGTCTCAGGAACATCTGGCCAAGTATCTACATAAATCCAACTAAAGTTATCCAAACTATTCCCCCCTACTTTTTCTATATATATCCTCGTTTTCCTACCAAATTCGCCACAAAAATAAGGAGTATCCATTTTCCAGTAACTTTCTATAAAGCCTCCTGGTGGCCTCCATTCAAAAACGCTATTCTCAATATAACTTGTTGATAGCCAAATTCCAGGACCATCGCCTGGGTCATAAGTATGGCAAGTGTAATGATTTTCTTTTATTGGGAAGTCGTCAGAGCAATCCCAAGTGGCAATAGGTTGTTTTAAAGACCACAAGAAAGACGATAATGATAAATCATAATATTTTAAATCAGATATCAACCATGTCGCATTATTAAATGCTGTCTCGATTTCAGATAAATAAGAAACTTTTTCATTTTTATAAAAATCTTCTGTATTTACACCAGCGATATCACCGTTATCTAAAAGGTCTTTTAATAAAATATCAAGAGAAGGAATTCCAATTCCTGAATTAGAATCTGAGATATCAAATAAAGAAACTGTTTGTAATGCTTTAGCAAAGTCCTTAAAATAAGGAATTTTCTGACTATCAAAAAGAAGTTCGTTTGTAGGGTTTCCGATATCGATAGGACCCTCAACCATATTGTTTAATTTGCTATGGACGCTATCTATCTTTATTTCAAGGTTATCGTAAATAGTATCCCCCGTTACAGGGTCAATATGCTTCTCTATAAAATCTAATCCTTTAACGTAGTCTAAGAACCAATCTTGGTCATCTATATCAGAGGCTGGAAAAACGACCACAGCTGGAAACTTATCCCCCATTAGAACTATACCCCTATAATCAGCAGCCCACATAACATCTAATCGAGAAGTTATTACGCTTGACATTCTCCATCCCTCTAAATTGTCAAATCTTTCATCAAAATAAGATTGCTTTTCTAACACCAACGCCTCTCTTGCTTTTGTAGAGGATGCACTACTAATAGATTCATCAAATTCGCTCTCTTGGTCCTTCCACTGTTTATACTGATTAAAAGTTATTTTAAATTCATTATCTGGTGCGGTTTGTTCAGGGGTTACATTAGGAACTATCCATTCTTTTATCTGATAGTCAAAGACATCCATTTCTGAACCTATCTCTAAATTCCATCCTGTGACCCCAAAGGTGTTTCCCTGACCCACAATGCCTTTGTGTCTCATTGCTTGCCTCACGCGGCGTTTTCGAGACACACAGAAGGTAATATAGATAGTATCATCTATCTTTAAATCATCTGTGTTAATTCTTATATTATGGTCAGTGATATCATCAACTTCTCTATTTTTAAAAGGATAACTTCTTAAGCCACTAACATCTCTATTATCTCCTCTAAACTTAAGTTTTCTATGGTCTCTAATAATTTCTAAAAATATATTATCTTGCCCTCTTAATAAAACTACCTCTTGCTCTGGTGGGCTATCCGAATCTCCTTGAAAGTCTACAATTTTTATAAAAGGATTTCCTATTTCTCCAAATTGACCTTTAGAATTAGTAGCTCCATCAATTCTCTTTCTAGGACCCCCTTGGTAAGACCCCCTACTATTTTGACCTATTCTCTCAGTTTGGTCGCCAGTAAAATCAAGCCCAACTTTACCAACTCTAAGCCCACTTTCTGAATCAGTTTCTATCCTTGCTTGAGGATGAGCCTCTTTAAACTCTTTCTCAGCGTCGGCATCTACTAGCTCTTCCTTATGCTCCTTTACTATACCAAAAATAGAAACTGGGAAAGATTCAAATTTAATTATTCCTGTATCTAATATTTCCTGTGTTATATTTATTCTCTCGTTTATTGACATCTCTGAATCAATAATATCATAAACGAAATCGGTAAAACCTGAAGTTATTCCTCCAAAGCCTATCCCTGAAAATGAGTTGCCCAAGAAAAATTCAGCAGCTCCCGGAATAGAACCAGGAGTAATAGGATGAGTTACCGCATTTTTTAAAGTTTTGCTGAATTGAATTTCAATTTTTATTTTTTCGGCAGGAAGTAATTTTCTTCTCTCAATTACTTTAGTTATTTTGTCAGGGTCAGACAAGTCTTCTCGAATTAATTGATATGTAATTCCTTTGCGATTTCTTTTTAATAAATTAAAATTAAAATCATCAGCATCGTGTTCAAACGCTTCAACCGACTCTATATATCCATCTCGAACTAACTCAGAGTTATTATAACATAGAAATCCTATTGGTTTCGTTAATGGCATGCTTTTTCCTAAAAATATAAAGTTTTATGTGGGTATTTAAACTACAATTCCGTTTATAGTCTCGGAGGCGATATTATTAAAAAGGATTGCGAGTTCAGGTGCAACCTTTCTGCCAATTTCTTGGCCTACCTTTTCCGCATTTGACTGTAGATTAACATTTATATTTATATCTCCTGAACCTCTCCCCATAACAGGTGAACCTTCGCCAACGGTTCCTTCGTAGTGTTTGCTACCCCCGAAAGCCGTAGATTTATACCCTCCTTTACCAGCCCTTCTCTTAGCCGAGACCATATCTCTCATAGCCCTGTCCCGATTTAACCATTGAACTCCTTCTGCCTGATTCCCATATGTTGTCTCATACGCAAAATTTCTTTTACCTCTAGCACCTGATATCGCCCCCATACCTTGAGTTCCTTGCATGGTTGAGAACCTTTCCGAAGTCCGATACCCTCCCCGTAAGCTACCACTCCTAGACGAAATTACTGCCTGGTCGCCAGCTAGTTTAATCGCTTGAGCTGTTCCTTGATTTTGTGATAAAACTATTTTAGAAAAAGTTCCAGCTCCTGTATTCATCGCACCGATAGCCTCAATCCAACCATCTCTCATTGTTTTACCAATCTGCGATTGACTAAGTCTTTCTTGAGATATTTGATTTTCTTTTTCTTGTATTTTACTAATTAATTCGTAACGGTCTTTCTCGTGTTTCCCGCTAGCTAGCATAGACTCGTATACATTTTTTTGTTTATGCAGAACCTGTATGCTTTTTTCAATAGATTCTATTTCTCTTGCACGAGCCTGTGCACTAGCACCAACCCCGATAGCATAATTATCTGCTAGTTGTACCGCAATACTAGCACTTGTAGCTAAAAGTTTTGCTCGGTTTAATTGCCTATCATAAGCTGATACGGCTAGGTTAGCATATTCAGCGGTTTTTTTCGCGACATCTGCCCTTATCCTATCAGTATCTAATATTTTTCCTGACTTTATTAATAAACTAGCGTTCTCCCAATTTTGGGATTCCATCATAACTAAAACATCTTCTGTTGCTCCTAGCATTCGAGCAGCTTCGACAGCCGTCTTTTTCTTAAAATCTACTCCTTTTCTATCCTGTTCTCTAATCTCCCTTAAAATTAGATTATATTTGTCCGCAGTAGCTACTTCTGCATTAAGAGTTCTTAAATATACCTCCCCCATCTTTTGTATTTTCGCCATGTCAATTTGCCCAGAAAGAGACATGCTTTCTATAGTTGAGCCCAAAACTTCGAATTGTTTTGCTCTATTTTCTGCAATCTTTCCCGCAAGCATTATTAATTGCTTCTCTTCTATTAGTTTATCAACTTTACTAGAGGTCCCTTTTCCTTCAGGTCCTTTTCCTTTACCTGCTATTTTTTCTTCTTGAAGTTTTTCTATTTCTTCTATATTTTGTTTTTTATTTTTATGATATTTTTTACGATACGCTTCTACAGCTTTATCTCTCTCTTCGACATTCTTTATAGATTGAATTCTCTGTTTTTCTATAAACTTTTCATTTTTTTGCAAGGCTTTAAATCTTTTATCTACCTTGCTATTTTTACTTTCGTCCCCTGTAAAAAAATTAGAAACATTGTTATACCACTTTGCTAGATGTTCTCCTGATTCTTTAAAAAGTTTACCTAGCCAAGGTATTTTTTCCCCTAATTTATCTAACCCTGCAAAAATAGCATTCCCAACTTTCCATCCTAAAAAGGCAGCTCCAGCAGCAAGAACTACTGTATTTAAAGCCCCTACTGACCCTCCTATTAGACCAACACCTTTCGATAGTCCAGCTGCACCTCTAGCGACAGAAGCGATACCTTTCACTACTCCAGGAATTGAAGTTTGAAAAGTTATCCATTTAGTTAGCTGCCATCCAGCCCAAAGAAGTATAAATTTCCTTGTTATACTTTCAAAATTTCTACCTCCATCCGTTACTCTATCTAACCAGTCTGCTAACTTACCCATAAGTGGAATTAAGGTTTCTCCTAAAGCTAAAGTAACTCCTTCCATTTTAACTTTAAAACTATTCCAGTTTTCAACATGTTTAATACTATCCTTCATTAATGCTTTTTCTTGTTTAGAGCGTTGTTCGTTACCTCCTACTATTGCTAGTAAAGCTTTTGCCTGTTCTCCCATAATTCCTTCCGTTTGAATAGCTACTTGTAGCTCATCTTCTAGCATTTTCTTTGTAGCTGGGTCAGGATTAGCACCAAAATCAGCAATCCTTCCAGCTAATCCTAGATATTCTCCTCCAAGAGACTGCAATTGCCCTATATAATAATTTATTTCATTCTCGTCAGGACCTACCATCTTTGTGATTCTTTCAATAACTCCTCGAAATCTATCAGCTGCCTTTATAGGAAATCCTCTAACAAACGACTTCATAGTTGAGGCAACATATGACCTAGTAAGAGTTAGGCTTTTAGAAATATTTTCTACTTCGTTTCTAGCTGTTGAAAAACTTTTTCCTAAAACTCCCATTGAGGCTGAGAGTCCAAGAATAGCTCCTCTATACTGTACTGCTTGCCCTATAGCATTTTTCAAGCCAGAATAAGAGGCTAAAGACTTTAAAGGTCCAAGCAAGCCTCCTATCGACGACCCTAAGCCTCTGTAAGCTTTGCTTAATTTTCCTGTTTGTCTTTCTTCTTTTTCTTGGGTGCTTTTTGTTTTTTTTGCTTCTTTTACGTAGTCTTTAGCCCCTTTGAGCATTTCGTCATTAAGATTTGAAATCTCTTTGCCGGTTTTTTTAGCTTGTTTTCTTAAAAGTTCTATTTGTTTAGATACTTTAACAACACCAGCAGTTACATCTTGAGCACCTTCCGCTTCAAGATAAACTCTTATTGTACGTTTAATAACTTGTTCTATGTCTTCTGGTGGCATATAAAAACCTTTTTAATTAGTTTGTTAAAGATGATATATACCTTAACTTGCTAATTATTAAACTTAAAACCTCTTTTTAAAATATCTAGTTTAACCCTAACTAGACTTCTCTTCACTATCATCTTTTACTAAAAAATCATCGACCTGTATTCCTATACAAGCAACAATAATAGGGTCTAATTTCTCTAAATTTTCCCTTATCGCAGGCATTTTTACATTAGTATTATTAGTAAAATCCCAATCTCTAAGAAGAAAGCTCATGGTATTTAATTTTACAGATAGAGGGTTAGCTTGTCCTGTTTCGCTATTAGAGTTTTTCATAATTGTATCTGTTATTGAAACGATGTCTCCAAAAGAAGGTTTTTTAAAAACAATAGAATACTTTTGTATTTCTAGCTCTTTGTCTCCTATTAAAAAATTGACTCCTTCTCTTTTTTTATCGCAATATATAACTTTATTTTCGTCTATAGCAACGTAGATATTTACTTCAAAGGTATCATCTTCTGTTAAAAATAAATTTTGCATCTTTCTTATCTCCCATTTTTATTTTTTTTACTTTCTCTTTCCATCATTTGATTTTTTACATTATTATACGTAGATAACATATGAGTGATTATCTTAACGTCTTTAGATTCCATTTCTTTTATCTGTTTCGGCGACCAGCCAAATTCTTTAGCCAGAACAAACCAAGTAATTTCATCAGGAACAGGCTTAACTGTTATTGTTCTTTCTAGAGCTAAATCAGCGACCGCCTGAGTTATTTTCCCAGTTCGTCCTCCGAATAGTCTATCATTTTTTCGTACCTGTAATACATCTCCATAATGATTTCAGCAGGAAGACTATCAATGCCGTTAGCAGTAACGGGAACATTTTTACCTTCTACGACTATATCCCATTCTTTTAAACAGGATTTAACAATTATGTCTCGATACAAAACATGGTCGAACGCTCTCTCGCCTGTTAATGAATTGGTTTTATTGTAAGCTGTTTCAACTAACGCATTTTGTTCTCTCCAATTCATAATAGACCATTTTGTAGTTAAGCTTTCAATTTTGCCCTTTTGAGATTCATCTTCTAATAGTTCTTTAGCTTTTTCATCTTTTAAAACAATTAAAATTTTATAATTTTCTTTTTCCTTAAAAGTATAGTAAATTTTAATTTCGACTACATTAACATCAAATAATGACATATTATTCTCCTTTAATTATTTGAATTTTTTATATAAGTACTTCTTGAGTGAGTTATCGGAAAATAATACTTATTTTCATAAGTATTAGAGTTTTTGGAATGAAAAAAGAATAATATAGGGGCAATCGAAAATCGCCCCTATATTATAAAAATTAGTAAGTCGTTGTAACTGTGTCGTCTAAAAGAGGGTCTGTTGTAGCAGTTGTTGTGCCAGAAGCAATAAATGCTGCTGGAAGAGAATGCCAATTCATAGTAGTTTCAAATAAGCTATTTGTAATTGACATTTCTTCAATTTGAAATATAACATTAGGTAATTTTCTAATAAATTCAGAACTACCAACAGTAGGGGTGAAACCAAAACGAATTTCGGTATTTTCGTAGGCAAAGTCCTCGTTTGTTACAGCTAATTGGCCTAAGCCATCTAGCCTACCTATAAATACAATACTCCCTGAAACGTCTCTTTTTGAAGGAGCGATAGATTGAGCAAATAAAGCTTTATTTAAAGTATAGAATCTTTCTACATTGTTATTTACGTTAATTTCGAATGAGCGAACAAATTGACCACCTACCTGTCCTCCCAATCCAATAGGACGCTGGTCTCCAGCGTTTATTTCTATTCTTGAGTCAGCCCATGTAACAACTCTACTGTTGTCTTGAGCGTCAGGAGTAGGATACCCTGGAGAATCGCTATCATTTAAAGATTTAGCTGTTCTTGTTAGTCCAATAATGTCCATTGAAATATTCATAACGTCTGACTGTGTTACTGAAAGTTGAAGACTATTAACTACGCAATTGTCATAAGAAAATGTAGAACTATTATATGTGCCTGTTTGAGCATATTTTACAGTAATAGGAAAACTAAGCAATGTTCCTATCTCTGTTCTTCTGCAAACTTTTTCCCACATATTCGCAACAGTTGTTACTCCTCCATCATTATCGTATATGGCCGGAAAAGCTATTGACCCTCCAACCTCTTGTGGTCCTAATTGATAGGTAGTCCTATCTATACGCCCGTCAACAAGGTCTGGTTTGGTAACTTCTTGCGTTAGTGATATATCCGCTGATGTCGCTCTAATAATGCTTCCATCAACATCAACAAAACCAACATACCCCATATACGCAGGTGGCTGCTCAAAAAAAGGATTTGTAGCCATTATTTATTTCTCCCTTAAAGTTTCTTTATTATTATGCATTATCTGGATTTGTATCAACAACGCTAAAACCAGAAGCAACCATCAATGCTATCCATGATGTAGGTGCTCCTGCTCCTGCTGATGGGTCTGAATCCCAATTACAATCCAAATCAAGAAATAATTGCAATGTTGTCTGATAAGTAGAGCCGTTAAATGCTCCCGCACTTGCTTTTCCTAATACGTTATTAATAACAAAATTATTTAACGCTGAAACAATTGCATTGTATTGAGAGTTTCCCGAAGCAAGGTCTGAAACCTGTGTCCAAGTAGAGTTAGCTGGAACAAGAGTATCAACCTCGAATTGAATTTCAGAAATAGTAGATTCAGTAAAACTTCCAGCCTCCCCATCTGTTTGTACGTCAACAACTGTCTTAACATTTCCTGACAAACCTGTAGTTATGTAATTACTTGTATCTCCCAAAGGCTCAATTGATTCACTAAGAGCATCCCTTGAAGCAGCTGTCGCTTCTGCGATTTGGACATATGTTTTTTCAAAATAATCTGCCATTTTATTCTCCGTTATTAATTTTATTAATTACAGTTTTCATTATAGTAATATTAAAATATATGATTACTATTCCTTTATTTATATCTAAGTAATCATTCCGTATCTTAATAAGATAATCCTTTTTTAATTTTTTTAAAAGATTCTCCCCTCATCTCTTCTTAAGAACTGCGATTCCTGCTCTTCTGCAAACCAACTTATAGTAGCCCCTTTAAGTAATTGTCCTTTATGAATTTTGCCATAATTTATATTGGCTGGCCAAGAGTTGTAAATAAATCTACGAGGAATAGTTACGACTGTGTCATCTTTATCGAAATTTAAATCTAGAGGCCATTTTAATTTAATAGTTTCTCCATCATCATAGATAATGTCTGTCCAAGTCTCAATATACTGAGAAGGGTCTTCTAAGAATATCCTATGAAAAGGCTCAAAAAGACTAATATCATTAACAATTATATTAGGGTCTTTGCTTACATAGTCTTGTTTAAGAGAAGTAAATTCAGCATCATAAATCATAGGAATAACATTTCTTTTTAAACCCGTTTGAATAGTATCCACTAAAGACATTAAAAAATCATACCCCTCTTCATGAGTAGAATCTAATACAAAAACCCCTATCTCTATTTCGTATCTCTCTGTTGTGCTTTCTAGCGTTAGCCATTCTGATGACCGACTGACACCGTTTACAGTAATTGCTGGAAATTTAATAATAACATCTGGGTCTCCAGTGTAAATGCCCTGTACGAATTGATTCCCTATTGTTTTTATGATGGTTGTGCTAGGAGAAACAACCCAATTATTAAGTGCTGGACTCGCCAAGGTTATAGTTTTAGCATCAGAATCCATTTCTTCAACAACGAGACCTGTT
>Ga0114923_10002544_pt1 | contig 12312 bp, 19 predicted proteins | sample SumtaG_FD_89578 | JGI IMG/M metagenome (GOLD analysis project Ga0114923, IMG submission 89578) | Deep subsurface microbial communities from Indian Ocean to uncover new lineages of life (NeLLi) - Sumatra_00157 metaG | ecosystem: Environmental > Aquatic > Marine > Oceanic > Sediment | place: near... | reverse complement strand
CGACCGAAAGCCCAACGGAGGATTTCGAAGAAATCGTCAAGAGGGAAGTCCTTACTCTCCAAAAAAGGAACTCTATCAAGTTCCGGAGAGTCCGCGGCTGTTCACCATGTCCAAACGGATCTTCTCAGCTTCGGTGACGAAGTTGAGAAGCGTGATAATGGCCCCGCCGTGGTAAGAACTGTGAAAAACCTCTCTGTAGCTGGAAGTGATACACCAGCACTAGTACAGGAGAAAGAAGCCAGGACTGTAGGAGGGACCCCGTCCCGATGAGCACAGACAAAGCCCTTGCTAATTTTGGCAATTCTAAGGAATTGCAAAGATGTGGTGACACTGGCAAGGGAAGGGTGGAACACAGAAGTTTCGAACAGTTGAGATTCATTCTCAATATGTAAGGAACAGGTTATGGAGATGTTCTTATATCGAAATAAACTCGTATCTTTGTGTGTGCTTAAGATGAATGATGGAAATGATTCCGCGATAAAGAAAATGGCAGAATTACTACGTCAGGGAGCAACCATGCTTGCTGATGCGTGCCCACAGTGTGGATCACCTTTACTCAAAGTCGGAGAAGATTTGTATTGTGCTACATGTGATCGGCGAATAGTTATTGTCGCTTCAGATGCGGAAGTGGAATCGCAAGCAGTGAAAGTCCTTCTTCCTCAATTGAAGGAAACCCTGCTTACAAAATTAATGGCCCTAAATGAGGTAATGGAAAAGGAAAACGATACTGAGGCCCTTACAAAGCTTGCAAACTTAATGGTTCTCTTACTACAAGCTTTGCATCGACTTGAAACTATGGGAAACTAGTCCCAAGTCAATGTTCAAAGAATGGTGCTCATTCAGTTTCTTCTTTATCTGCTTTGGCGCCTTTCTTACCTGCAGCACCTCGTCGAAGCCTAGCTCTACGAGCTTTCACCTCGTCAGGTCCTTTGAGAACTTTGCTCTTTCTAATCTCGGCCTCACGGATTGGAAGAATTTTCCGAACTTCATCCTTGACCTCGATTGCTAAGTCTCCAAGTACAACTTTAGTTACGAGTTCGTCAAAGGTATGCCTCTTTGCATGAGTCCTAATGATTTTCTCGATAGTCTTACGAATAGAGTGCTCTTGACTTGTTTTGGCACGCGTATTTGTAAAGACGATGACAGATATGCGCATCAAATAATCGTCCTTTGTAAGAATAGGACCAATCCAATCGATACGGGAAGTACCTCTCCTAACGAGACCACGTAGATAATCCGAGCTCCACTCATGTCCATGGAATACAGTATTTGCTTGCTGCCCGACAGTTTCAAGGATTTTGAATTTCAGTTTGACATGAATCTGATCAAAGTTTCCTGTCAAATCATAGAGTGTGGGCTGTACAGTACGACCAATCAGTAATTCTGGATTACCAGAAGGTGTCTTACCGATTTCTTTGCTATCAAAGTATTCGGGTGAAAGTATAGTATACCATACTTTCTCTCGCCACTTATCTCTGGTTCTGGCCGCTGCTTGTCTGCTTCTTCCGGACATTTTGATTATCACGCTCGTACTGAACACACTAAGTGTCCAGAGAATAATAATGGAATCCTTAGTCAAACTGAGGGTTCCTCGCCGAAATTCTATGAGTCGAATAAAAGTCTTGTCCAAGATACATAGTTTCTCAATTCGACGATTTATCCAATGTCACAATCCTTTTCTGACTTGTTCCAGCAATTGACAACAAAAATCAATCGCATAAACTTCTGCGTTCCACCCTTCCCCTGCCAGTGTCACCACATCTTAGCAATTCCTTAGAATTGCCAAAATTAGCAAGGGCTTTGTCTATATTCATCGGGACGGTGGCCCTCCTACAGTCCTGGCTTTCTCCTCCTGTGCTAATGCTGGTATATCACTTCCAGCAACAGAGAGGTTTTCCACAGTTCTTACCACAGCGGAGTCATTATCACGCTTCTCAACTTCGTCACCGAAGCTGAGAAGATCCGTTTGGACAAAGTGAACAGCTGCGGACTCTCCGGAACCTGATGGTGTACCTTTCTTGGAGAGTAAGGACTTCCTTCGAGAAGAAGATTTCTTCCCTCGGGTATTCAGCTGCGAGCTCCGTTTTGCTGTTTCTCGAACAACACTACTGGCCCACTTTCCTAGTCCTTTCATAGAATGATGTAATCCTAATAGAATATAACCTCATACGGGATTAGTTTCTTCAAATGGACCAAAACTAGAGAGAATATTCGTAACGACAAACTAGATATGAGAATATGGCTCAGGCCTTTATAGTGAATAAAGATGAGTGAAGATTCCTGTCCACGATGCGGTTTCAATGAGATTGGCAATGTTCGAAGAGAACTGATTACCAGTGGAAAATTTAAAAAAAGCTGGCGTTGCCCGAGATGTAGTCATACTTGGGAAACTGAGGATGAGTAGTCTTTCCAAAACGATTAAAATCTGATTAGCTCCGTGAATACTAGCCCTTGCGGAGGTTGCCCAGCCAGGTTAAAGGCGCGAGGTTTAGGTCCTATACATTAAATTCACCACGAACATACAGAACTCCGTTTTGTGTTAAAGATGCTACTTTTCCCTTACCGTGAAGATTGACAAGACCCAACCTCGATAGTTGTCTAATTACAGTCTTGATTCTTCCTCCTCCATGTTCAGCAACGATATCTTGCCATTTACATATCCTTGCTATTTTTTCAATAGATTTGTACCGATGTCCGATGATTTTTTTCGAGTACATATTGAAAAGCAGATGCTGGTGATACGATTCTAGTGTCATTGGATCCTGTTCCATATTGCTTCATTTTACACACGATTTCTCACACTCCATACTTCATTTTACATTCACTTTTTTTCTCATTCACTTCGATCATATCACCTAACATTGAAACGGTGTGTACCAATACTGTCTAACAAACCTTTATAAGTGTTTGGCATTATTATAGCTAGGTTAAGGTATAATAAGAGTAAGGCGCGAAATGAGTGATGATTCCCGTTTATTTTAGGGTACATACACAAAAAATTGAAGGTAAAACCACAGATGGTACTAGATAACCCTAGCAAAGATGAGCGAACTAGTTTGGATGATGCGATAATGAAAGTACTGCAAGCTCTTTGTGATCGAAAAGGATTGAATATAAGCCAAGTTGCAAAAGAAGCAAATCTTCACTGGAAAACAGCTAACAAGGCCTTGACCTTATTGATTCAAATCTCCACCAGATTGGAAGGAAAAGGAATTGACTCATATGATGGAGGATCATCAAAAATGTTTGTTCTATCAGATAGAGTTGGGCTTGAAAAATACCCTCCGGAGATGAGAGATATGTTCATCAGATCTGAGTTTCCCGAAACTACAAAGGAGCAAAGAGTGTTAGTTGACCTCTTGCTAAAGGGTGCAACTAGTACCAGAATGGCAATCCGACTTGACAATCTAGATGAGCTTCTGGATAAACTCGCTAAAATGAAGAGAATCAAAAGGACTAAGGACAAGAGGGTATTTCTAACTGATATTGGGTTATCAATAGCTCGTGGAACGATGATGACTTATCCAGAATTGTTGAAAGCAAAATAAATGCCGTTTCTGGACGGACATCTTGATTTCAAGAGTCCATCTAACAATAAACGGTTCAGGTCCCAGTGTCAACTTTTCTAGAGTTCCAAATGTAGAGGGCAAAAGCGTTATATCGAAACATAAATCCATTGAATTCTAACTCTGCGGAGGTTGCCCAGCCAGGTTAAAGGCGCTGGGTTTAGGTCCCAGAGGTGGCACTTCCGAGAGCTACCGGGATATCTCGTAGGAGTTCGCGAGTTCAAATCTCGCCCTCCGCACCACTTCTTCTCAAAAGGTCATCAGGATTTCATCTTCTGGAACCAAGTTTTTCGAATCACTCTTAAAGCAATTTTTTGTGATTGGCACAAAACAAACATGATGAAAGAAGTTTCGTTCTCACCATAAGAGATAGTACAAAGTTCTAACTCAAAACCAACTTGATGAACTCTTCGTCTTCATGGAGTGATATTAAATCTTCATCTTGTTGAGCCCAAAACCAGAGTACTTCATCGCCTTCAACTGCGACTCGTAGATACTTCATAGCCTCATCTCTCCGTCCCTGTAAGTTCAGATAACAAGCCATGTTGTATGAAAAGAGACCTTCTTCTTGTTTTGTGCTGCTCAGTGTTTGAGCTGTAATGGTATTGGCGATTGCATCCTCAAGATTTCCGAGTTCCTTCTGTGCATATCCAAGATGCATCCATGACCAAAAAACATCAGGTGTAAGTATAGTCACCCTAAGAAAAGCTGCTTCAGCATCACTGAGTTCAGATTTTGCCAGGTGTATATGACCAAGTTGAGTCCATAGTGATGGTTCATCAGGATGTGTATCTACTGTTCGTCTCACAAGTTCCTCAGCCTCAGTCAGTTTCCCACCATTCCTCAGATCTTCAGCTTGATTGATAATCTCCTCAATGTTGGTCATCAGAAATTTCCCAGATAGACAACTTGGTTTTTGTTGATAAACTGATTGTCACCGGGATATCTCGTAGGAGTTCGCGAGTTCAAATCTCGCCCTCCGCACCAATTTCATTCTGATATGATGTAGTCGTGGCATATAATTACCAAAATCCGAATCGTTTCTTGTCTTTCTTATGGGCAGCATGATGTGCTTTCTGCGATTTGAATACATGGAGATTGCTTCTTCGATTGTCCGTCTTGTCGCGGTTCTTATGATGCACAACTTCCCCTGGACGAAGTTTTCTACTCAGTTTACGTGCTGCAACATGTCTATGAACAAGTGTTCCTGAATCGGAGTATCTCTTGTAGCCCTTTCGATCCTTACGGGTTATTCCACGACGTTTTCTACCACGCGCCATACTAGACTATTACATACAACTCCACAAAAGAGTTTGGCTCGCTAGTCTTGAGTGATTATTGTGACAAATCTCAGACTCAGCTAAGGAAGCCATAAGTCATTTATATGTCTAGACCGGTATTGATTGTCGTGGAAAAGATGGGCATTTCACACCGAGGAAAGATCGCTGTTGTTATTGTGGTGCTTGTGATTGCGGGTTCAATATCATTCTATACATTAGATGCAAATGATATCGAATTCATTCCAGGATTGGGACTCTGTTACATTAGTGATATTCAGGGAGCAAATGATAATTCATCATATTCAGTGGAATTTCACGGAATCAATTTCACATTTCTTTACTGGTACTGGCCATTTTATGGTGCAATTGAAAATGTCACCTGGTATTTAGCTGAGCAAAGAGTGCAAGTCTTTGTTTTAGTGGAATCCTCAGATGGGTTTTCAGAGGTAATTCAATTAGAAATTGATAGTCCAGGTTGTTGCATTTTCGATCCGAATTCGATATTGCAGGGATTTCCATCAAGTCACCAATCAAGGATTTTCGGTATCGCCACTGCTAACTCAGAAGAATTACATAGTAATTGGGTGTACTTTGTTTCGGTGTGAGTTCAAATCTCGCCCTCCGCACCATTCTTCTTTTTCAAAAACCAAGTGGAAGACCACCGTTGTAATCTATATTGAGTGTGATCTTGATTTTTACAATTAGACTTCCTTGACCTTCATATCCTTCTGATGGCAGGAATTTGATTCCCCACAAATGGTTTCCTGCTTCAAAGGTATATTCATTCCAAGTGCCTGATGAATATCCCCCATCTTCATCGGGGGTAATTCCTCGTCCGTGACTAGATGCAACATCTTCTTTTGCGGTTTCGTTTAGCGATTCAAATTGATCAAGTCTGAGATTGTGTACCGCGAAGTGATACCGGTCAAGGGATGGGGGGCAATGTCCCCAATCTAATATCTCAAAGCTAATACCAATCTGGTTTATTGAATACTCGCCTAAAACTGATATTACAAATTCCTCGCATCGCCAAGTATCAAGGTCAATAGTTTCTCCCCCTTCAGGCGATTGGTAAATTACATCGGAGTCTTCCTCATAATATGGAGCACGTATGATATTCCATCCTAGCGGTAGTATAATGAGTGATAAGACTACAATTGTCGCAATTAGAATCTTGTATTTCTTAAGTAATGAGAGCGATCCGTGAAGGATTCCATGCTTAGGCTCTTGTTCGAATTTGAGGTATAATTGTAATGATATGAAGCTCAAATCGTGCCCTCCGCACTATATTTGTTCTTCAAGAAACCGAATAGAAGCCCAGTGTAATCTATATTGAGCGTTACGGTGACGCTCACAATTAGACTTCCTTCTTGACCTTCATATCCCTCAGATGGTAAGAATTTGAATCCCCACAAATGGTTTCCTGCTTCAAGGGTATAATCAAGCCACCTGCCTGATGAATATCCCCCATCCTCATCAGGGTGAATTCCCCGGGATATACCAGTCGCAACATCTTCTTTTGCTGTTTCATTTAGCGATTCAAATTGTGCAAGTCTGAGATTATGTACCGCGAAATTAGTAAAATCGAGTGACGGGGGGCAATGTCCCCAATCCAATATCTCAAAGCTAATACCAATCTGGTTTATTGAATACTCGCCTAAAACTGATATTACAAATTCCTCGCATCGCCAAGTATCAAGGTCAATAGTTTCTCCCTCTTCAGGCGATTGGTAAATTACATCGAAGTCATCCTCATAATATGGAGCACGTATGATATACCATCCTAGTGGTAGTATAATGAGTGTTAAGACCACAATTGTTGCAATTAGAATCTTGTATTTCTTGAGCAATGAGAGAGGCCTATGAAGGATGCCTCGTTTTGGATCTTGGTCAAATTCAGCTTGGCTACTGAATCGATTAAACCAGAAGCTCAAATTTCACCCTCCGTCCCAGTTTAGCACAACTATGTGTAACCCAATAAGAAAAAGAACTAGCCCAGGTAGTGCTGCAAGTATTGTGAATACTGGATCTATTGCCCATATTGCTTCTCCGGGGCCACCACCATTGTAGACTTCATTAACTAAATAGTCGAATCTAAGGATACATGCAATAAGCCAGAATAATCCGCCACCAAAAATTCCACTGAACACCAAGATTGGTCCAAACCTAGATTTATCCAACACGAAATACCCATGGACCATACCTATGCGAATTGTAATAAATACTTCATGTGCTCGAATCTCACCCTCCAAACTAGCCCTTTTTTCGTAACATTCAATACAAAACCTACTTCTTACAATTGTGAGTGAACTGTAAGAAACTTCTGTGTTCCACCTTTCTCACGACCGCTGTCACCAGCATCCGAAAGGCTATTGCCTTTCAAAGTGACGCAAGCTTTGCCCCTCATCATAGAAACATCGTTCCTCCGATGGGACCTGGCTTCTGTCCGCTGCTTTTGTACACCGTGAACACCAGTTCTCACAGTAGCAGGCGGTTCTTCCACAGCTTTTACCATGGCGGGGTCTTTACTGCTCGCAAACTTCTCAAGAGTCGTCTGTTCATTGTAGTCGGCCACGGACTCCCCTTTCGAAGCTGGTGACTTCTGGGGGAGTGAGGACTTCCCTTTAGAAGAAGACTTCTTCCTCCAGGCTTTCAGTATGGCCTTCTCCTGAGGAGTGAGCCACATCCCTAGTCCATTCATATTAATCTGTAAGAGCTGTACGATATAACCTCCTACATTATTAGACTAATCTTTTCCCACTATGTGATGAAATGAACAACGACAGAAATTAAAGCGCACAACAGTTGTGTAAGAATGAATCTGTGAACGAAATTGCAATATAATGTTCATATTTTAGGAGTTGAAGCTGATGAAGTACCTATTTCTAGCGACAGATGAGAACAAGATGCAACTATTCCATTTACTTCTCAATGCAATTAGTTTCCATGAAAAGGGGCATGAAGTAGCTGTAGTTCTTGAATGTGCATCACCGAAGTTGTTGATTGGTATCGCAGATGGGTCAATCAAATTACCCGTCTTCGATGAAGCAGTGGAACTGGGACTCATAGACCACGCATGTAAGGCCTGTACTGCTGCATTTTCAGCAACAGAAGTTGCTTATGAGCTTGGAATTCCAGTGAAAGGAGGACTAAGTAACCATACTTATTTGTATAGATTCGCAGAAGATGGGTTCTCAATAATCACATTCTAACAATTTTTCCCAAGGAATTCGAGAATGTCCCGTTTCATTTGATCCACATGACTGCCTAACCAGACAATATGTCCAATATCCTCCAGACCACACAGAGTAGAATTTGGAATTGTTGATGCAAATTCAGCATGCGAGAAAGGTACGACTCTATCAACAGTTCCATGGATAATTAGAGTTGGAGCTGCAATATCACTAATTTCAGGGATGCTCACTTGTTCAAGCTGTAGAAAATCATTATCATGTCCAATTTTCCGTGGGCTGAGAGGGCAAGCAGTGCGAACGAACTCTTTGTACCATTCAACCTGTGAGGGATTGGACATAACATATTGAACACAATCTCCCACTTGCTTTGGCTCAAGGATTGCATTTTCCTTGAACATCTGCTTTAACGAATAGGATGATCGGTATCGAGTGAGTAAATCAAATAGCCATGCACTGAAATCAAGGGATGTTTTTGAACCAAGAACACGTTTGAGGATTGCAATCCCGCGAGTGTCTTCTGCCATGTATTGCTGGCTTACCGCACAGATTAGGCATAAGGCCAAGGTGCGTTCAGGATATTTTGATGCAAAGTGTAAGGCAGCAGGTCCTCCAGCAGAAGAACCAATTATAGCTGCTTTTTCGATTTCCAGAACATCTAACAGAGCTGCAATAACATCGGCCTGTTTCTCGAATGTGTCACCTGCACTAAGCGGAGTCCGTAAGTACCCCGGACGGGAAAAAGCTAGTATTGAGAACCCTTGCTCTACAAACTCCCTTATTGCAAACAGAGCTTGATCATATCCTCCCAAGGCACCATGGATAGCAACTATGACAGGCCCTTCTCCAACAAGAACATATTCAATGGGCCCAACTGATGTGTCTGCAATATTGCTGTTTTTCTTAAGAATAAGTAGAAGTCTTCTTTTCCATCCTCTGAAACTGATTATCAACCAAAAGAACCAGACTACTAGTATCACTATGGTCACTATCAGAATTTCAGCCCACATCAGAACTCAGTCCATTATACATTCTGTAGGAATATGAGTGCTTGGATACTAGTTTGCTGAGAAGAAAATGGCGCCGAGGATGAGATTTGAAGGGGTATAGTAATCTCCTTCAATTTGCGGAGAATGGATATTCAATAATAACGTTCTAGCTCGAATCCCACAACATTTTATGTTTCATATTTTTACTATCTGATTGTGAAATCTTCCAAGTACAAAGATTTGAAGTTTTATTCCAAAAAACAAGTCCAGGAGATTACCCAAGACCTAGACGAAATCATTGTTATTCCAGTAAATAGAACATTCGAGGGTGTAAATAGAGTCTACAGCTTCACGGAAATGACAGAAATTCTGAGAAAAGCTGACAAAATTGCATCTGGGATATGCGGATGCAAGAGAAAGTATGAAAATTGTGAAGCTCCTAGAGATGGTTGTATCAGTTTGGATACAGTAGCGGATGCATATTTGGAAAATGAGCCATCTACAGAGAGAGAAATTAGCATTGAAAAAGCACTTGAACTACTTCAAAAAAGCCACGAGGCGGGACTGGTTCATATATCCTATACAATGAAGGATGATGAAAAACCTGGATTGATTTGCAGTTGTTGTCCTTGTTGTTGCCATACCCTTGGTAGCCTGATTAGAAATGGAACACACCCGAAGATGCTCACTTCGAAATATATTGCTAATAACGATGAGGGATTGTGTATTCGATGTGGAAAGTGCGTAGACAGGTGCGCATTCAACGCGCGAGAAATAGTAGACGACGTTTTAGTTTACAATGACTCTATGTGCTTCGGTTGTGGATTATGTGTTTCTACATGTCCAGAAAATGCAATTAGTCTAGTTCCAAGAGATGTATGAATAGGGAATTTAGCTCCTCTTTGAGATTTAAGATAATGGCGCCGAGGATGAGATTTGAATTCCCGGATTCTGGGATATCGCATATTTCTCAATAAAATGTCTTAACAGGAGGTCTTTTACATATCTCCTCCTTTGCTCTTTCCATCCAATGTTTTATCTCATCATCGCGTTCCTGAGGAATTAACTTACCTAATTCATTAACCTGAATCAGTGTTCCAACTTTTCCAAGAATTTCAAAGTAAGTCTTTCTAAAATTTTTAGCTCTGCTAAATTTCACAGCTTCCTGTAAAACAGCTCTAGGAATATCATTGTTCGGGCTTTTTTCTAGAAAATCGGTCATAGTCCATTCAGCATATTGATCAGACAAAGTTGGTAATCTTTTCAAAACCTCTGCGACTTGATTATTATCTTCCGGATCAAGATGATTGATTACAACTTGTAGGGTATGGTCTTCTTTCCCATGTAATCTTCCAAGTAAAATCTTAGTTCTATAGGTTGAAGGAAGTTTCAAAACTTCTTCAAGTGTTTCAGTTCCAAGCAAATGATAATGATTTCCCAAGAATCCCGCTTTCTGAGCAGAGTCTAAGAAATTTCTTCTTAATTCCTTTGGCACTTCTGGACGTTCAAGTTGTTCTAACATCTCACTAAAGATTCTTTCACAATTCGGAGTCATCCATTCAATATACGATTTGATGCATTCGATTAGACCATCCGCTTTAGCTTTTTGTAAACTTCTAGAAATAAATACTTCAGCCTCACTTGAGAGATTTTCACATCTTACATGTGAGAAGAAATACTCAATTTTGTTGATTGTATCAATGCTTAAATCAGCCGTCACACGTTCAGGTATATTGTTTGTTGATTGGATAATTTCCAACATTTCCTCCTGCTTCATTAAAGGATTATCGAGATATTTCGCCCATTTTTCTATGGCCAGAGTTGGTGTCAAGTACTCGGTCAATGAAAATTTCTTCTGATGTCTTTGAAGCAGGTTATCGATTTCTTTGATAATTTCAGGAATTCTGCGGTCTCTTGCCCCTAGAATGTCTATATTCGATATCATTCTCCCTAATCCTGCAATGTCCATTTTCATTTTGTCTGATCCAAATACCATTACAAGTTCCGCTGCAAGAATATCTTTTTCTTGAAGTGAGAAGCTAGAACTAGTGAGAGTTGCACGTGCTTTATACAGTAAACTTTCTTGTTTTTGCCATGTCAGTGGCTCTTCTTTCAGAAAAATATCTCCAGCAGCTGTCATTATTCCTGAAAGCAATGCCAGAACTGCAACCGCTTCACTAAATGGGATTCCACCAAGAACCAATGATGCAAGTACATAAATTACAACAATAATGGTCAGAATAAAGCCTATATTACGAGTTGCTTCAGGATGTTTACGAAATGTGCTCTTTATGAAATTAATCAATCTTTGTCCCTCCAATGCTTTTCGATTATTTTTCCCTTTTGCATTGAATAGGATTTACGTATTAAGGCATTTTGGTCAAAATCCCGATTTTCAACCACGCATTTGCTAGGCTGAACTTGAGAGATGATTATCGTAAAAGGGATTGAAAGTACAAGTAGATTCGAAGTAAGGTATATTAGAGAACTATTGTTTTGATTTTGTTGATTCACTGTTTATCCACTAGTTCTTTCAATTAATTGAAGAATATATCAGATATTGTAATTCGAACGAGTTAGTTGATAAGAACAGTAACATTTTATTCGATTTCATATTTCGTCGCTTTAGGCCGGGGTATCCAAGTGGACAACGGAGACGGTCTCGAAAATCGTTGCCCTTTGAGGCTCGAGGGTTCGAATCCCTTCCCCGGCGCCATTCTGTATCAAATGAATTTTCCTTGAGTCGATTATATGGATTGCAGGAGATGCGACTAAGAAATTATCTCCTAACCGCTTGGAAAACCTATTCTCGCAAATGTGAGTGAACTGCAAGAAACTTCTGTGTTCCACCTTTCTCACGACTACCGTCACCAGCATCCGAAAAACTACTGTTTTTCAAAGTGACGTGAGCTTTGCCCCTCTTCACTGGAACATAATTCCTCCGATGGGACCTGGCTTCTGTCCGCTGCTTTTGTACACCGTGAGTACCAGTTCTCGCAGTAGCAGGCGGTTCTTCCACAGCATTTACCATGGCAGGGTCTTTACTGCTCGCAAACTCCTCAAGAGTTGTCTGGTCATAGCAGTCGGCCACGGACTCCCCTTTCGAAGCTGGCGACTTCTGGGGGAGTGAGGACTTCCTTTTAGAAGAAGATTTCTTCCTCCGGGCTTTCAGTATGGCTCTATCCTTAGGAGTGAGCCACATCCCTAGTCCTTTCTCATTCCTCAGTGAGGGGATGAGCGTAATAAGGCGCTTACCAATATTGATAGCACCATTCAGGTCGGCGTT
>Ga0114923_10002542_pt1 | contig 12320 bp, 1 predicted proteins | sample SumtaG_FD_89578 | JGI IMG/M metagenome (GOLD analysis project Ga0114923, IMG submission 89578) | Deep subsurface microbial communities from Indian Ocean to uncover new lineages of life (NeLLi) - Sumatra_00157 metaG | ecosystem: Environmental > Aquatic > Marine > Oceanic > Sediment | place: near... | reverse complement strand
TATAAGCACATAGATATTTCCTGCCGGCCGAATCCCTGCGGTCTATTACGATGGTATTCCTTACACCTTTATACGCCGACAGGCAGGTTTCTATTTCTCCCAGTTCAACCCGGTAGCCCCTGATTTTAACCTGGTGGTCCCTTCTGCCCAGGAATTCGATAAAACCTTCCTTGCGAAACACGCCGTAGTCACCGGTTTTATATATCCTGCCCAATTCCCGGTGAAAAATAAAAGAATCGTTGGTCTTTTCCACATCGTTCAGGTAACCTTCGGCAACTCCCATACCACCGATATAAAGTTCACCGGCAACACCGGCGGGACATGGGCGCAGCCGGTAATCCAGTACGTAAAAATATTGATTGACCAGCGGGTAACCGTAGGGGATGCTCTTCCAATTACTCTTTAATTCTTTTACCGGGTAATATATCGACCAGATGGAACCTTCGGTGGCACCTCCTAAGCTGATTACTTCAGCCCAGGGAAAATAATGCTTGATCCGTCCAGGCAGCTTTAACGGTATCCAATCCCCACTAAGTAAAACGCGGCTTAAATGATGATTGGAATAATATTTTTCCATATCCAGACTTTCCACCAGCATGTCCATAATAGCCGGTACGGAGTTCCAGAAGGTAATTTTTTTACGGTTCAATGTTTGGATCAGGATTTCCACATCTTTTTGGGTAGAAATGATGACCAAACGGGCGCCGTTGCCAAGGGTACCGAATACATCATACACCGAAAGATCGAAACACAGGGATGAGATGCCCATTGCCCTGTCCTCTTTATTTAACGAAAATTTCCGGTTGATATCCGTGACGGTATTGGCCGCCTCTTTATGAGTGACGGCCACTCCCTTGGGTTTCCCCGTACTACCGGAGGTATAAATGACGTAGGCCAGGGTATCCGGGTGGCGTGTTTTTTTTATCTCCCCCGTTGGATATTGCGCCATATTTTCTGTGTCATACATGCCGGATTCCAGTATTAACTTACAGCCGCTGTTATTAAAAATATAACGCCGCCGTTCCCCGGGATATTCCGGTTCGATGGGAACATAAACCGCTCCTGCTTTTAAGATGCCCATGATGTGTATAATAGTCTCAATTTCCCGGTCAGCCAATACGCCGATGAGATCATTGGATTTTACTCCCTGCTCCGCCAAATACCGGGCCACCCGGTTGGATTTTTCCTCCAGCACACGGTAAGTCACCTGTTCTTGCCCCTTTTCCAATGCGATACAATGGGGGGTAGATGCGGCCTGCCGTTTAAACATTTGCTGCAATAACACCGGCTCGATCTCTTCTCCCGTGCGGTTGTAGGCTTCAAAGAGTTTCCTATCTCCCGGGGGCGGCTGAAGGGTATAATTAAGATTACCCTTAACCATTTGGGCTAATATCGACGTATAGTGCTCAAACATGCCGACAATTGTTTTTTCATCGAAAAGATCGTCTACATAATCCCAGGTGACCACCAGCTTGCCGTTCTCTTCCCTGGCTTGATTATCGACAAATACCTGGGAGGTTTGTGAGATACTCATTTTCATCTGGCCCAGTCGATCGAATACATCGTAACTGCCCCCAGTGGGATCGAATAGCATACTGGTAAAAACGACGGGCATTAAGGCCCGGGCCCGGGAATTCCTGTGCCTGCCCAGCTCCCTGATAAATTCAACGCCGTCGTAATGACGGTGTTCCAGGGCCTCCGCTAACGTTCGCTGTACCACGGTGGCTTTCTCCATGAATGTCCCGCCCAACCCCGAATCAACGGCCAACAATACCACCGATGTAAAATCACCGACGATTTTATCCACTTCCTGGTGAAAAGGATTACGGTTAAATACCGTTAAATTAAAGGCCAACCGGGGTTGATTGCTCCAATAGGCCAGCACTTCGGCATAAGCCGTACACAACAATGAAGAGGGGGTAATGTTGTTCTCCCTGCAAATTTCCTTCATCTTTTCCCAACAGGTTTGTTCGAATACTCTACGCTGCCGTTTAAAACGGGGTTTTGCAATCCCGGCAGGGTCACATCTTAACGGTAACGCCGGTGCCGGGGGAAAATCCTCCAGCCGACTCAACCAATATTCCCGGTCGGCGGCATATAAATCGCTGTCTTTCAGTTCCTGTAAACAAGATAAATAATCTCTAAAGGAAAACGATAACGGTGCCAGTTCAACGTCGGGGTTCTCATAATAGTGCAGCAGCTCTTTGCCGATTATCCCGATACTGGCGGCATCGCAAATCAATAGATCGAAACCCACCAATAAATAGTGCTTATCCCGCGACAGCTTGAAGGCTTTTATTTCGAAAAGCGGCCATTGTCCTGTTTCAAAAATATAATGGGACATCCGCTCCCTTTCCCGGAGGATATACTCTTCTTGCCTACCCGGCCCCAGGTTGGTCAGGTCTTCGATGTGGATTTCGTAGGGGGGCACCTCTCTTAAAATTTTTTGTTGGGTCTCCCCCGGCACAATGGCCCGCATCATGGGGTGACGCTTGATAATTTTGTTCAAGGCATGATTCAATTTCCCGAGGTCCAGACCGGTTTCGATTTCCTGGTAAAAATGGGTGGAAATACCACCAATTTCAAATTGACTGCTCCTTCCCAAAAGGTAGGCCATCTGGATTCCCGTTAAAGGGAACGGCTCATATAAATGTTCCGGGTCCGGCTGCCCGGCGGGGTATTTTTTTCGATCTCCCGGTTCTTTGTTGATATATTCCGCCAGTCCCTCTATTGTGGGCCAGTTAAAAAATTCAGATAGGGGCACATCGAGGTCCAATTCTTTTTGAATCTTGGATAAGAGGGCAATGGCTTTTAAAGAGTCGCCCCCCAACTGGAAGAAATCATCATGGATACCTACGTTTTCAATGCCGAACAGTTTTTCCCAGGTGCCGGCCAGTCTCTGCTGGGTCTGGTTTTGCGGGGCCCTGTAGGGATTGGTCAATTGGGGCCGCGGGGTGGTGGGACCGGGAACAGCGGTTCTCTCCAACAACTCCCGCAAGGGTGACATGCCCACCTTATCAAAATGCTCTATCTTAGCGATTAAATCTTCGGGGGACACCACCGCCCGGCGTAAGTTACTTTCCAGGAGACGGCAAAAGACCTCCACCCCTTCCGAAGGTAGTAACGCATTTTGGAGCAGCGACCGGTAATCGGAAACCTCCAGGTTTTTGGCCCAGAATTTCGACGCCTCCACGGACATGCCCACTTCCTGCCAGTCCGGCCAGTTGATCGAAAGGGTAAAGGTTCCGTGGGCGGAGGTTTTGCCGCAGGTAAAGGCGTCGAGAAAGGCATTGGCCGCCACATAACCCACCTGACCGAATTTCAGTTGGTGAAGTACGGTACCCAGGGAGGAACAGAGGATAAAGAAGTCCGGTTTCGCATCTTTCAAAAGACTCTCCAGCACCAGGGTGCCCTTTACTTTCGGCGCCAGGATAGGTTCGGTCTCCTCACCGGTCCGTTTCAATAGGACCCCGGCGTAATCGGGTACGCCAGCACAATGGATAACACCATTGACCGGGCCCAATTGCTCCACGGCCGTCTTCATGACCTCTTCCATCCGCCCATGGTCGGAAACATCGGCGCTGAAAACCAAAACGTCGGCCCCCAGTTTCTCGATTTCCAATACTTTTCGGATTTTACTGCCGACAGCATCGGTCTCATCGCGACTGTTTAAATACCGGTGCCATTCTTCCCTGGGGGGGATGGGTGAATGACCCACCAGGATGAGTTTGGCCCGCACCGCTTTGGCCAGGTATTTTGCCAGGGTAAGCCCGATTCCCCCCAGACCCCCGGTTATGAGATAGCAGCCCTTTTCCCTTAACCTGGACACCGGCACTGCTTGCCCGCCTTTATCCAAGCGAACCGGTTTGAGCGACTGCACCCAACGAAACCCCCCACGGTAAGCAACCACCTGGTCCCCGGAATCCGATACAAACTCTTCAACCAATTGGTCCACAAGTTCTTCATCATGCTGACCGCCGACGACGGATCCGTTTATAACAATATCTATGCTGCGGCAAATCATATTGGGTATTTCCAGGGGTATGATCTTTACAGGGCCTAATACAGTTGCTTTGCTAGGGGAAAGCGCTTCTTCGCCGGTGACCCGATGCAATCCGCTGCTGAGAACCATCAACCGGATTTTACCGCTGATTTTCCACCTGTCGAGGGCCTGGGTTAAAAAAATCAAACTGTAAAATCCGGAAATCTGGGCCTCTTCCACATCCATTTTTGAAACAGTCCAGAGATGAATAATCATTCCCGGGTTACGGTTCCCTGAATGCAGGTCCTGCAGCAGCGCATCATAATCCTCTTTTCGACGGGGATTAACGGCATATTCGCTGTCGCTTAACCTGGAAAATTGTGCGCCGCGCTTCACCGAAACAACGAATTGGCCCTCTTTTTCCAGCTTTCTTACCAGTTGGGAACCCAACCCGCAATCATCTTCAAAAACAAGCCAGCAGGAAATTTGCGGGAATTCCATGACCTTGAGGTGGTAGGCCGAGACGGTGGAACGTTCCCATGAGGGGACATAGAACCAGTCGGCAATATCCGGTTTTTTGGCCGGGAGGTTCGTTTCAAGGAAAGACGTCAAACCGCCGGTTTTGAAATCCCCTGCCCGGTTCTCAAAGCGCCGACTTTCGAAAGGATAAGTGGGCAGCGCCAGACGATGCCTGCGTTTATGAGAATAAAAACCCGGCCAATCGATGACTGTACCCGAAAGCCATAACCGGCCCATATTGGTAAGCAGGTGATACATGTCCGCAGTGTCTTCCCCGGGATGACGCACCAGGTTGATAAACAGAGGCGCGGACTGCCCGGCGGAATGCTGTCTGCCAAAAGTAGTCAATACATGGCCCGGTCCCACCTCCAGGAAAACAGGGTCTTGCTCCGTAAGCAGCTCCGCCAATCCTTCGGAAAACCGTACGGTTTCCCGCAAATGCCTGGCCCAGTACCCTGGGCTTACAGCTTCTTCAACGGTGATTCGGGTGCCGCTGACATTGGAGATGAGTGGAACTTGCGGCTTATTCAAGGTAATTTTCTCGACCTCCCTTTCAAATTCCTTAATAATAGGGTCCATCATGGCCGAATGAAAGGCATGCGAGGTATGGAGACGCCTGCCGGCGATCCCTTTTTCTTCCAGCGCTTTTTCAAAGGCCTCCAGCGATTCCTTCGGGCCCGAAACCGTACATAGGGATGGGGCATTTACCGCGGCCAACGAGATGTCTCCCGCTGATGCCAATAACGGCCTTAACTGTTCTTCGGAAACCGGCACACTTGTCATGGCACCGGCGGGCATTTGCTGCATCAGTTTTCCCCTGACCACCACCAGTTTAAGGGCATCTTCTAGAGAGAAAATCCCGGAAAAATGGGCGGCCGCATATTCGCCGATGCTGTGACCGATTACAACCGCCGGCTTAATGCCCCATGCCATGATTAACGTGGCCAGTGCATATTCTAAAACAAAAAGAAGCGGCTGCGCAATCCAGGTTTGGTTGATTGCCTCCGGCGGCCAGGGGGGCTCTTTTGAAAAACCGCCCCCCTGGACCCCCTGGAAAACTTTTGTTTCTGAAAGATTTTCGGGGTAGAGGATTTGTTTGGGATTGCTGTTTATTAGGGGGGTTAGGATTTCGAAGCAGCGGTCCGCTGCTTGGCGAAAAACCGGTTCCTGTTGATACAATTGCAATCCCATGTTTACATACTGCGCCCCCTGGCCGGAAAACATAAAGATAGGTACCGGCTCTTTCTTATGGGTAGAAAATGTGTGAAGTTTCGGGGAATTGGGATTAGAAAGGACAGCCACTGCACCCGTTACATCGGCTGCCACTGCCATCCGGCGATGGGCGAAGGCACTCCTGCCTGCCTGCAAGGTATAGGCCGCATCCCCCAGGTTTGTTCCCGGGCGCTTCTTTAAATAATCCGCCAGGTTCTCCGTCATGCGATTCAGTGCCCCTTCCGTCCTGGCCGACAATAATATTAATTGGTATCCTTCGTGCCCTTCTTGTCCTTCGTGGTTAAATTCAATCCTGGCCGGGGCTTCTTCCAAGATAATGTGGGCATTGGTACCGCCGATACCAAAAGAGCTTACCCCGGCCCGCAGCGGGTAACCGTTGGTTTCCCATGGACGAGGCCCGGTATTGATATAAAAAGGAGTATTTTCAAAATCGATTTCAGCATTTGGGGTTTCAAAATGCAGCGTAGGGGGGATTAAACGGTTTCTTAATGCCAGGACGGTTTTAATCACGCCGGCCACCCCGGCAGCGGCATCCAGGTGCCCGACATTGGTCTTTACGGAACCGATGGCAATGGAGGCCCTTTCCAGGGAAGCGCCCTGGAAGGCTTTTTTTAATCCCTCGATCTCGACAGGGTCACCCAGCACTGTTCCTGTTCCATGAGTTTCAATATAACCGATACTTTCCACCCCTACCCCGGCACAGCGCAGTGCCGATCGAACCACATTCGCCTGCCCCTCGACCCCGGGTGCATTATAACCCACTCTTTGTTTGCCGTCATTATTGACGGCAGTTCCCTTAATTACCGCGTAGATACGATCGCCATCGGCGACGGCTTGTTCCAGGGGCTTTAAAACCACAATACCGGCGCCATTTCCATCCACCGTACCTTTGGATTTTGTATCGAAAGCCCGGCAGTGGCCATCCGGGGAATAAATCATGCCCTCCCGGTAGAGATAACCCGCTTTTTGGGGAAATGTCAAGCCCACGCCGCCGGCCAAAGCCATGGTACATCCGCCAGTGGCCAACGACCGGCATGCCATATCGATGGCTACCAAAGAGGTGGAACATGCTGTTTGCATAGCCACGGAGGGTCCGTTTAAATTAAGTTTATAAGAGAGCAGCGTACTAAAATAATCGCTATTCAGGTTTGCCAATTCAAATTTTTCCGCAGCACTGATTTGCGGCGTGAATTTGTTCGACACCCAGTAGAAATTATTGGTAACCCCGGCAAAAACGCCAATGGAGCCGGGACAATTTCCAGGTGCATACCCCGCATCCTCCAACGCCTCCCAAGCACACTCATGGAAAATTCTCAATTGGGGGTCCATCATGTCCGCTTCCGGTAAGGAATATTCAAAAAAGAACGCATCAAAACAATCCGCCTCTTCCAGGAAGCCTTTTGCTTTTACATAATGTGGGTCTTCCAAACACCGCGCTTCGCCGCCCATTTGTGCCAATTCTTTAAAGGAAAAAAAGGTGACGGATTCGACACCGTTTTTTAAATTATCCCAAAATTCATCGATATTTTTGGCCCCGGGAAACCGCCCGGCCATACCGACAATTGCAGTCTCCCAGCCAGCCCCCCTGGCTTTTTCCTTACCGGGAACAATTGCACCTGTTTGCTGCCCGCTTAAATAATTTGCCAGGGAGCGCACGGTGGGGTAATTAAACATCGCGGCAATGGCGATATCCCTTTTAAAGGCCTCTTTTAACTTGCTGTTTACCCGGATAATATACAACGAATTACCACCCAGGTCGAAAAAATTGTCATCGATGCCCGGCTTATTCACCCCCAGTACCTCCTGCCATATTTTAACAATTGTTTTTTCGATGTCTTTTTTGGGGGCCTCATAGGTTGTGCCCAATTGTGGTCGAAGCGGCGACGGCCCGGGAAGCGCTTTTCTATCTATTTTCCCGTTGGCGGTTAACGGTATTTTCTCAAGCTGTGTAAAATAGGTCGGTACCATATAACCGGGTAACTCTCCCAACAAATATTCCCTTAATTGGGAAACGGTAAATTCTTTTTTACCTACAATGTATGCACACAGAAATCGCTCTCCTTCATCATTTTCTCTTACCATGACGGCGGCTTCATTTATTTCGGCATGATTCAACAATTGAATTTCAATTTCGCCAGGCTCTACCCGGAACCCCCTGATCTTTACCTGACTGTCTATTCTACCTAAAAATTCAATAATATTACCCTCCTGCCACCTCCCCAGGTCGCCGGTCCTGTACATGCGTTCTCCCGGTAAAAACGGATTGGCTGTAAACTTCCGTAGGGTTAACCGGACATTATTTAAATAACCCCGTGCCAAACCGTCGCCGGATATACATATTTCACCGGGGATTCCCACCGGAACCAATTGCTGCTGTTTATCCAGTAAAATAATTTTTACATTATCGGCAGGGACACCTATAGGGACGGATTTTATCATATCCTTGCCGGGATCGAATCTATAAATCGTACAACCCACTGCCGCTTCCGTGGGGCCATATTCATTATAAATTGCTATATTATTTTCATAATTATCGCTAATATCCCGGGCCAACGACACATCGAAATCTTCGCCGCCCACAATAATACGTTTGATATTGGAAGGGCTTCCAGCGGCCTTTTTTTCTCTTACCAGTTTTAAATGGGACGGCGTCAACTTAATCGCGCCAACCTTTTCCTCCCTGAAGATTCGCTCGATTAAAAACTCGCTCTCTTCAAATCCATGGTTGTAAATAACGATGGCACTGCCGGTTATCAATGGAGTAAATATCGATGTTACTGTCAAATCGAAGGAAATAGAAGTAAACAGTGGAAACGGCACCAATTCATTTCCTACGTAGTTTTTGGCTGCCCAGTATACATAATTGACAACGGACCGATGTTCTAACATAACGCCCTTTGGTTTCCCGGTAGAACCTGAAGTATAAATGATGTATGCAAGTTGCCGGGGCAAGTTACAGGTTGCAGATGGAAACAGGTGTCCTTCGGACACATTTAATAACGCCTCCGGCGAAACAATGTCTTTTGCGGTTAAAAGAATTTTGGCACCACTGTCTGACAGCATGTATTGTTTTCGCTCCTCCGGGTAATCCGGGTCAATGGGCAAGTAAGCACCATCTGCTTTTAATATGCCCAACAGACCGATGATCATTTCAATCGAGCGGTCAACCGCGATGCCCACAATGGTATCGGGTTTAACACCTTTTTCTTTTAAAATCAGTGCCAGTCGATTGGATTTCTTATTTAATTCCCGGTAACTGACGGCTTTGGCGTTTATGTCGATTACGGCAGTACGATCGGGCCGCTGGCCGGCCTGCTCTTCAAATAGTTCATTAAGCGTACGGTCTCCAGGGTACCGGGCCCTGGTTTCGTTAAATTCATATAATAGTTGATTTTTCTCTTCCGGTGTTATTATTTCAATTGCTGAAACTTTTTGCCCCGGCTTATTTAAAATTTCCTGTAAAAGGGCAAGAAAATGGCCGGATAGTCTTGAAACATTTTTTTTCTCGAAGACGCCCGGATTATAAATAAATCGAAACTCGATGGTATCAAATATGGATATGGAAACGGTTAAATCGTAATTGGTGATTTCAAAAATTGAATACGAATCGATACTTAACCGGCTGTTTTCTTTCATCAAACGGTTATCCAGGGGATAGTTCTCCAGGATTACGATAGAATCGAAAAATTCTTCCCTATTATCCAATTGGCTGTATTCTTTTATTTTAACCAGGGAGGTGGCCTCATATTTTTCTCTTACCTGCAATGTCCCGTTTACCCGGTATAAGAAATCCGCTATTTTTTCGTTGGCATGGCTCTTTACTCTTAACGGCAGGGTATTTATAAACAACCCGACGATGTTTTCTATTTCCTTTATCTTTGCGGATCTTCCCGCTGTAGTGGTACCGAAAACCACGTCTTCGCTGTAAATATATCCCTGTAATAATAGTCCCCAGGTGCTGTAAAGCAGTGACGCCAACGTTATTTTGTATTTCTTTATAAATTGATCCGCTTTATTTCTTACATCTATCGGAAGTCTCCTTCGATAAATATCCGTGCCCTCTATTTCGTTTGCCTTTTTTCCCTTTATTGAAATTCCTGTTTTTGCATCAAAACCCTTTAAATACTCCTTCCAGAATTTTCCCTGTTTTTTGCTGTCCCGGGTTTGAAACCATTCGATAAATTCCTTAAATTTTGTCTTAACAGGCATTAGCAATTCTTTTCCGTCAGATAGATCATTATAGGCGCTAAAAAATTCCTTCAAGAGGATTCCGTTACTCCAGCCATCGTACAAGATATGATGATTACTGATAATCATTTGGTATCTATCTTCCCCGGTTTTGGCCAGGGTAACCCTGAAAGGGACTTGCCGCAAGTCGAATTTCTTATCCCTGTCTTTCGCTTTTAACTCTTCCAGGCGTTTTTTGCTTTCAGCGGCATTTCCAATAGACAAATCATAATATTGCGGATGGAGTTTATGGTCCTTCAAGATAACTTGTATTGGATTGTCTACTTTTTCCCAACGAAAAACCGTTCGTAACATCTCGTTTGTTTCAATGACAAAATTCCACGTTGTTTTAAAACGTTCAACTTCGATCCTCCCGGATATATCCAGGCTTAATTGTTCAAAATAGTGGTGGCTGTCAGGCTCTTTCAAATAGTGAAACAGCATCCCTTCTTGCAGAGGAGTCAACGCTAGGATATCCTCGATATTTTTTTTATCAAGCTTTTTCATTTCCATATTCTACCCAACAACCCAACACCCGACCATACTTGCTATTATCCGGTTTAATTGGCTGTGAATTTGAGTAAGCTGCCGCCGCTAAATAGTCCGAGGGACTTTTAAATAAAATCTCCTCTTTCAGACTGAGAGACGCCTTTGATGTTTTTAGAGATTTTTATTAAAAAATCTCTTTAAGCTAAACCTAATGTATATTGCTAAATTTCTAACATATTTTCGCTTATTCACCAGAAGATAAAAGTTATCTTATTATTTGAAGATTTTAGGATATTATAATTTATTCTTCTTGTAAATCCGCAAAATTGTTGCTTTATAAGAAAAAGTAATAAAAGGATTTTATATTCTACTTTAAAAAAATTTCAATTAATTCTGTTTGAGTCTTATGTAAAAATAAGTAGAAAAATGTTTTTTTTACTTATAAATGTAAATATTTGTTTATGAAAAATATCTCTATAAAACTCCTTTTAAACCTTCACTGGTTTACAGTCCAGCCGTTAAATGCATCCTTTTTAGGGGTATTTATATATTTGCTCTTTTAAATTTTTTGCTAGTAATTTATAGGAGACTGCCGTTGAAAAGTTCCTGCCAGATGCAACTAATATCATCTATGTAAAGGCTGTATGCAACAATGTTTAACGCATTTGCCCACGCAACAATTCTTGTTATTTTGCAATCAATAATCTATTTGCTGCTCCTCAAATAGACACCCCACGCAGCACAAAAAAGGAAAAAAGGGAACGGGCAAGAAACCAACAAAAACTAATGAAGGAGAGAGCACCCTGGGAATAATTATTTCTCCGCCAACTGCCCTGTCAAAAGACGGACTCGGACTCTCTGTTTTTTCTACGAGTCTTAACAAAATTGCTACTTGATAAGCAATGTATCAGGGAATTGGGCATACCAGCCAAACCAAAAAGCTGAATGGGCAGGGATCCGCAATAGTTTGGTCGCAGGATTCTGACGCATTTTCAAGAAAGGTTCTTCGATCTCCCAGATTCGATCCTTACTGTCGACAATCAACTTGTCACCTGAAATCTTTTTAAAGCGAAAATCTCCGGCACGGTAAACCCGGCCGGCACCTGCCGCACTGGTGATAACCAGTAGATTTTTTTCTGCTGCTTTAACCTGGAAAAGAGGTTTCTTTTTGAGAAGCCCGAGAAAAAATTGCCAGGCACCTTAATCCTTTTGTGAGATAAAAAATCCTTGAGAGAGATTAAACGAAGAGGGGAAGATGAGAGAAACCCCAATAAAACACAGACGCTGCCGGTTTCTCTCTTCTTCCCAAACTACCTATTTCTTTTTTTCCCCTTTTTCTTTGCTTTCCGGCCTATTGGTGTCCTCCTCATCGGGAGAAGAAGCAGCGGTCTTGGCCACTTTAAACCGTTTACCCAACTCTTTGGCAACAGCACTGGCACCGAGTACATTGGCCCTGGATGCATTTTTCATATGGTGGTAAAAAGTCCTGGCGGTATTAGAAAAGAAGGGGACAGGCGAAGTTTTTAGGCGAAGTTTTTATCAACCGGGAAAGGCTGAACAGGTGCAAAAAGGCTCTTCATATCCTGGAGACAATTCTTGGCAGAGCAAATTGTTGAAAAACAAATTTTTTTAAAAAAAAGTTGACAAATTGTTATAAATATTCTATATTTATTGTCTTAGGGAGGAAGCGATTTTGAGGGAGAAAAAAGGAAAAAAATGGCACCTTGAAATCGTTCTTTATGGGGATCCCTATGAATCTATAAAGGAGGTCTAAGATGGAAGCAAACTTTTTTAAAACCCTGGGACAAATTGCAGGAATTGGCGGAATAAGCCTTGGAGTACTTTTATTTATTCTTCGAGGCATCATTCG
>Ga0114923_10002540_pt1 | contig 12328 bp, 16 predicted proteins | sample SumtaG_FD_89578 | JGI IMG/M metagenome (GOLD analysis project Ga0114923, IMG submission 89578) | Deep subsurface microbial communities from Indian Ocean to uncover new lineages of life (NeLLi) - Sumatra_00157 metaG | ecosystem: Environmental > Aquatic > Marine > Oceanic > Sediment | place: near... | reverse complement strand
TTTTTTGGCGTTTTTGTTATAGCATCAAACTCATTTTTCATTTATAATATCGGCGTATCATTTGCCCAAAGCCCAAATAAAAACCCGGAGGGGCGACGGCCTCGCGCACCTTAATATGAAGTGCAGTAAAAAGATAAGCAACGGCTGGATAAAGGAGAAGCCAATGAATGATGGGCACTTAGGTAAAAAAAAGAAAAATTTGGTCTTGTTGGTGAGTGACAAATCCGCGGCACGGTTCCATCTGCGTAAAGTGTTGGCACCTGCATATAACATTGTAGAAACGGTTGAAAGTAACGAAGGATACGAAATGGTTCAAAACCTGCTTCCTGAATTGGTGATTTACGATGCCACCGTACCCTCTATAGACAGCGAAAGGTTATGCAAAACGCTGAGATGTAGTAAATCTACCGCTCATATACCGTTGATACTGATTCTTAGCGAAGGATCAGAGGAATTTATTATCAGAGGATTTGAATGCGGCGCGGATGATTGTATTGTTTGGCCGTTCAATATAAACATATTGAAGGCCCGGATAAAGAACCTGCTTGACATCCGCCGGCTATTGTTGGATAAAATCCGGACTGGGGTTAGGCTGTCGTCGGGTCAACCGAAGCTTACCGGCACCGTTTCAAAATTCGTTGAGCAACTCTTCGGTATCATCGAGGAAAACTTTTCAAACCCACTGTTCACCGTGGAGGCGTTGTGTGATAACCTCCATATGAGCCGGGCCTCGATGTACCGCAAGATTCAGACCCTGACCAACAAATCCCCCCAATTATTTATCCGCTTTTACCGATTGCAGCGGGCTGTTCAACTATTGGAAAATAAATACGGCAATGTGACTGAAACCTGTTTTCGGGTGGGGTTCACTTCCACCGCTTATTTTGCCAAATGCTTTAAAAGACAATTCGGACGATCCCCCAAGACTTTTGCCAGGTTTCCAGACCCCAGGTGAGGGAAACCTGGGGCTACCGCAGCCGGAGCATTACCCCTATCTGTCCTTTAATCCAGGTCCAGGGTTCATCCAGCAGCAGGTGTTTTACGGCTGCTTCCGCATATAGGTAGACCTTGTTGCTCAATTGCCAGGTGAACCCGCCGCCGCCGCAGTAACCGATGTCTGCCATGGTGGTGGTAAAGGTAAGACCCAGCACGGTCATTTCGGTACTGATCCTGCTGTAATGTCCCCCGGCTTTCAACCGGAAGGCAATGGTTTCGGAAACCTGCAATTTATAAACCGCATAAAGAGTGATGCCGGACATATGTTTAAGGGTTTGGCTGTCCTTCCGGGTATTGCTGCCAAAGTAATAATCTATTAAAATGCGGGTGTGTATATTTCCAAACAGCCGTACTTCCACACCTGCCTCCGCCAGTAAGCCCTGGGGGTGTGAAGAGGCATAACCGATGCCTGAAATTAAGAAGAACCGCTTCCTATCACCACCGGGAATAGAGAAAGCAACTGCGGCCGCAAATTGTATGATCAATATGCACAGTAATAGTTTTTTCATTTTTCCTTACTCTCTTCTATCTTTATCAGTAAATTGAAGCTTTCCGTCAACAATTTTTTAGCTTCCTTTATATATGTATCATCCAGTATATCTTCTTTTTCCCAATCCAGCATAAACCGGGCCAGCCGGTTTCCTTCCAGGCTGCGCATCACATCCCATATCCCGGCAACTCCTTCGTTTTTGTATTTGAGTCGGGCGTGCTCGTAGGCCCGCTCCACACGGGTCATTAACCGGTAAACATCGAGTCTGTACAGGGAAAAAGACTCTCCTGCTTTGTCCATCAAGGCCAGGGCTTCTTCTTTTATTGTAACCGCATACTGCTGGCCCACCGGGTCGAACCGGGCCTTGAGCATGGAACAGCCGCCCCACAGGCAGAGCAGCAAAGGCAGCACCGCTAAGTATCGCATAAACCGTATAAAGGGCAAGGTTGTTTTTCTCATTTTTTTACTCCCGGATAATTGATTAGTTTAAACGAGGAGATAGTATTACTACCGATCCAGGTGCCCCGCAGCCGGGGAACGCTTTCCAGGAATTCCTGGTGAGTGGCTTTGAAGTCCCGGGCGCTGAATACCTTCACCCCGCAATTACCGATGATCTTGATGGATGAGACCCGGTTAGCCAATTCACCGATTTCCGCGGCATCAGTGGTGAATTCCATGAACTCCCCCTTGTAGTTTTCCAGTTCATACAAAATTACTGTGCATGTGATGGGTTTTACTTGCACGGTTCGCGTCCAGGACACCTCTTTGAGGGCGTTAATGGCGCGCAATTGGTAGCGGGTGTTTACCCGGGGAGAAACCCGCATTGAATCCACCGGTTTCACCCGCATGACTTCCCCGGTTTCCAGGGGCTTCCCCGCGATGATTTCCCTATTCTTGTGGGTGGCTGCCGTGGGATCCGCGGGCGGTATGTTCAAATCCACATCCACCGGTTTGATTGTTAAATAGACCTTGTCGGCATAGTCTGTCACCCAGGTGAGCACCGTGGACTCTCCCCGTGCAATCACCGGCGCGGAGATATGGAAACGGTGAATCCGGGGTGGTTCCGACGGAAGGGGGGCAGTAGGTTCGGGCACTTCCGGGCTGCGCACCGTGACGGTAATATTGGATTGCCTCTCGGCTACTTTGTTCCTGGCTTTTAGTATATATGTGGTGGTTTCCTTGGGCTGTACTTCCTGGGAATACCTGGAACCTGTTCTCTGGCCGTTTAAAAGAACCTGGTCCGCTCCCCGGGTATCCCAGCTCAAAATCACGCTTTCACCCGGGTCGATGGTATGGATGTTGGAGGTGAAACTGAGGATCTCCGGGGGATTCAATACTTTTATCTCTACACTCTTTTCGTTTTTGACGCCATCGATATTTACGGCTGCCAGGGTAAAGGTAGTGGTCTCCAATGGAAAAACTTCGATAGAACCGCTTAATTCCTTTTTCTTTACCGGGGTTTCCCGGGTTTCTGCCCCTGGGGTGTCCTGGTGGCTGTCAGAGGATTCTCGATGAACCCGTTGGGGATTAATGCGCATGTTTTGGGCTTCCGGGTCGCTGATAATAGAAATCTCCTCTGCCCCGATTGTTTTCCACTCCAATACAGCGGGGTCCCATGGGTTAATTTCCATGGGTTTGGCAGTAAAACTGAGGATTTGGGGTGGAGGGGGGATAACCTTTAATTCCAGCCATTCCCGGGCCACCTGTTTTCCATCGTCTTCTTTGACTGTCAGGAAATATTTCCTGGTTTTGGCGGGGCTCACTGTTTGGGTACCGCTGGGCTCGACTTTATCTTCTTCTTCCTCGAGTTCTTCGCCTCCGAGGAAGACCGCATCAGCATCGTCGGTTTTCCATTTGATTTTTGCTTTTTCGCCGGCGTTAATTGTACCGGGTTTAACTTTAAAGGTTTTGATGGGGTATTCTTTGGGTCCGAAAAAGAAATATTTTATGCCAAAGGCGATGAGAGCCAGCAGTAACAAGCTGCCTAAGACAATACCGGTTATAATGAAAATTCGTTTCCAGTTCACCAGTATGGGCACCAATTCTATTGCCAATTCGATTTCGTCTGTGATGGCGTAGGAGGTAGTCTGGGTTTTATAGCCTTTTTTTTCGACTATACAGGTGAGAACCTCTTCATCGATGGGAATGGTTTCATCCGGGATTTCATATTCGAACTGGCCGTCTTTGGCCGGGGTATGTTCGATCAGTTCCGTATCACCCACACTCAGGGTGACCAGTGCCCCGGGGAGCGGTTTCTCTGTATAAGCATTTTCAATTTGTCCAAATACCCGCATTGTTATCTCCTTTAAAATTATAAACGATAAATTATTAATTATAAATTATAAATGGAGGTTGCACACTTCGTGTTTTTTGTTTACGCCTGCGGCGGAAAGATGCTTTCTCGTACCATTTTTGTTCCAATGATAAATTGTTAATAAGAATCATCCGTTTGTTTCCTCTTTTCTTTTCGCCAAAGGCGTTAATAAAACTGTCCGCAGGACACAGCTTCAATTTATAATTTATAATTTTATACTCTCATTCGGTAGACCCGGCACATAACCGTGGCAGTGCGGTTGGATTCGTTCCTGATGTGCAGTGTGTAATCCAGGCTGCCCCTGTCGTTCTCGGTGCACTCGATGGACCAGCGGGTGCGGACGCCGTCCAATGATTGGAGGAATACCATGTACATTGGCGGGGGCATTTCTTTTGGGTATTGCTCGATCAGTACGTTGGTGTCTTCTTGTTTCCTGGTTCCAGCGATTACTCTCATCTTTGTATCGATAAGCTTATCTGCAAGGTGGGAGATGGAGAGTCCGCCGGTTCGGCTTTGGGTTATTGCTCCTGCTTCCTGTACCTGTGTGAGGTCCAGTTCATCGAGTCCCGGCAGGGGTAATGCTTCCACTTTATGGCGGTCTGCCCTTGTTCTTCGTGGTACACTTGATTTCTCTGCCGCCGGAACAATTTCTGTTTCCGTGTCCCCTGGGGAATCGGGATTATGGATACGGCTGGCATTCTCAGATAACCGCACGCGGCCCAGTTCGATGCAGTGGTGATTATCCGGTTTCCGGCCGGTGATCTCGATTATGGTATCTTCTGCCGCATAGGCATGGCCGGAGTACATGGGATTTTCTGTATCGTCTCTCCGGTCTTGCAGGTTTTCAGTGTAGCGGAGAGAGATATAAATCGTTGTGGGTGGGTTAAAGGACTGCAGGTTGGGGATGATGATTTCTTTGGGTTCAGGCACATAAAGATCGCGGCCTTCCCCGTCTATGGCATAACCCGGTGGCACGACGAGTTTGTCGCCTGTGTCCGATACCGATACCCGCAGTCCTCCCAGGCACTGGAACACCACCCCGGGGGTGTGCAGGTACTTGTTGTGAAACCGCTGCTTTTCCATGTGATATTCCTGTTCTTTCTGCCAGTCTTTGGTTTTCATAAACAGCCCTTTGAAAAAATTAACCCGTTGAAATAGTCCAACCATTTTTTATTACTCCTTTTTCAAATTATAAATTATAATTTAATTGTATAGGGATTTTCATTTTTTTATGCATGTTTCACGGTTTCCAGGGTTTCAATGGGAACAAATGGCCGAAGCGTATTCCAGCAGAGCCTCCGCATATAGGCCCCCCGCGCCGCGGGGTAATTTATAATTTCCTAGGGAACCTGTGTTTTGAACTGGCCGGGGGCGGTAATTTGTATGAGACCGCTCCAGTTGCACTGAATTTGGGAACTATCATTCAGTGCCGCGGTATTACCGATTAAAACCGTGGGTGCTCCCGGCCCCCATTGTGGCATGCTGATTACCGGCATACAGGGCTGCGGTGAATTAGCTGCCGCTACCTGTGGATTGTTGGGAGAATTGCACATCCCGAAAGGCATGATATTGACCGTGGGTTTATTATCCATTATCGTTGCCGCCGGCTGGTTACAAGTCAGTACCTTGTTGGTGGGTAACACCACCATTGTCGACGGCGCCGCACCAAAACTGCACTGCAGCGTTGCCCCATTACATACGCACATACCCATTGGAAACTCCCTTTCTAATTCTCAAACCGTTCGCCCTTCTTTGTTGAATTCTCTTTGGATGCCCCTGATCAGGTCGTCATAAGTGATTATACGGGACTTTTTTTTTATTGCCATTAGTGATGTGAAGCGGATGACATTCATGATGGCCCCGCCGGCCATTTCGTATTGCTCTGCGATTTCCTCCAACAGGATTTCGTTTTCCAGTGTGGATACCGGGCTGAATCCCTGTTCCCACAGTTTTAAGCGTTCCGGTTTCCGGGGCATGGGGAAGTAGACCGTGGATTGAAACCGGCGATAAAACGCATCATCGATATTGGATTTATTGTTACTGGCCAAAATCACCACATTGGGGCAGTCTTCGATGCGCTGCAAGAGGTAAGAGGTGCCCTGGTTGGCATAGCGGTCGTGGGCGTCGGATACAGTGGTGCGTTTCCCGAATACAGCGTCTGCTTCATCGAAAAAGAGAATCCAGTTTCGCATCTCTGCCTGGGTAAAAATCTTTTCCAGGTTTTTCTCGGTTTCACCGATATATTTGGATACCAGTTGGGAGAGGTCGATGCGGTAGACGGCCCGGTCGGAGATTTTGCCCAACAAACCGGCGGTCATGGTCTTGCCTGTACCTGGCGGGCCGTAAAAGAGGCACCGGTAACCGGGTTTAATGTATTTCCTGAACTGCCAACCGTCCAGTAATTCTTTTTCGTGTTCCAGCCAGGCCCGCAGCTCTTCCAGTTGTTCATAGGTCTGCGGCGTGAACACGATGTCTTCCCACTCCAGCCCGGTATCCAGCCGTTTGGCCGGGAAATCCACACCGGTCTCCGGGTCGCGGATATAACCCAGGATCAACATGTCCAGTACGTGTTGGTTCAGCCGCAGCGGCGTGCCGGCCATGGGTTCGCTTTTGTCCCGGTAATCCAGGTCCAGGATTTTGAAGCGCTGGAATATATGGGCGCTCTCGAAGATGTGGGCATAGAGGAGCCTGAGCCGGATGCTGCCGCCGCTTAACAGGAAATAAGCGGATTCTATGGTAGGGATGAACCCGCTGTGACGTCTGCCCAGAATACCCCCGAATTCGCTGAATCCCCGTTCATAATCACTGTTTTGGGTGAAATAAATATCCAGGAACTCCGGTTTGATGTCTGGGGCTAAGGCAAGCATCAACACCAGGCGCTCTTCCGGTGCCAGTTCATGATGATTCACAAGCCGCGCATAATAACAATCGTCACTGGTCAGGTCTGGTGCGGGGATGGTCAACGGGTCCTGGCCTTCTTCTCCCTTTGCCCGGGAATAGTGCCGGACACGGGTATCCAATACCTGGTGAAACCAGGCCAGTTCCTTTTCCAGGACTTTTCCGCTTGATTCGGAAGTCATGATGCCTCCGGCGGCCCTGCCGGGGGCCAAACTTTTGTAAAAGTTTGATCAAAACTTTTGATAGCCCTTCGGGCAGGACGAATATTATTTGACGATTGATAGGACATTACACCGCTTTTGATCCTAAAGAGTCTGCTTCCTTTTCTAACGCCGGGTTGTCATTGAGGGGCAAGCCAGCCACCGAACCCGTGGGCTGCACCCGGCCCTCCATCTGCTGGGCCACATGTGTCAACTCATGACCCAATAACTGCTTGCCTTTTGATGTATTGGGACTATAATGACCCGGGGCAACATGGATATCCGTGCCCTGGGTATAAGCCAATGCCCCTACTTTCGCTGCCTTGCTGGAATTGGGATGAACGGTTACGCCCGATAAACTGGTATTTAAGGCCCCTTCCATTTTGGTTTGCATACTGTCGGGGATACCGGACCCGATGCTTGGGGGGCTTACGGTACTTTGTTCCGAAGATTTTTGCACAGAGAACTTGCTCTGTACTGGTTCCTTCTCTTCCAGTTTTCTCTGGGCTGGCGCCGCCCGGCTGCTGCGCGGTGTTTTCTTTGACTGCCCGGCATGACCAGCCGCAACCGACTGTGTCCGCTCACTTTTTTCGGATTTTGAATGGACAAACATTTTAGTCTCCTTAATTATAAATTATAAACGATAAATTATAAATTATAAATGGAAGTTGCGCACTTCGTGCGATTTTAAAACGCCTGCGGCGGAAAACTATCCCGTCGTGATGTAACTTTTGCTCCAAATATAAATCATCATGCTTAATCATCTGTTTGTTTTCTCTTTTCTTTTTGCCGAAGGCGTTAATAAACTCGTCCGAAGGACACAAATTCCATTTATAATTTATCGTTTATAATTTATAATTTTAAATATAAACATATATCTGCGACACCCATTTTCCTTCCTTAACATGGAGTGACGAAATATCCGCATTAGGCAGGTGGGGAATCAGCGGTGTACCGCTGCTGCCTTTTTCAATTAACTCGATGGATTGATACGGCCGTTCCGTTAGGGGAATAGGCTGATTGGAAACGAATACCGCTTCTTTTCGCTCCTCATCGATTTGAGCCTGTTGAAACGTAACTCCCGGCAGTTGTTTTTCATTGTTGTTCCGGATTTCCAGGTTTTTTAATTTTCTCCTGTTTTCCCGGGCAAACACATGATATTGCCAGGATACGTTCCTGCCGGCTGCCCGGATATCATACTTTAGAACCGCGGTATTGTCTTTATCGCCGCCCCCGGGGCTATCAGCTTCAACAGCGATGATCAATGCCGGTTTTATATTATAAAGATGATCGTCGGCATAAAAATAAGCGGTAACCCGGTTATTTATTTCCAGGCTGTATATTCCCGCACTTTTCCGGCTGACATCCGCATAAAGCGATGTTCCCTTATTTTTATCTTTTACCTGCAGCTCCTCCACCACGGCATTGTTTTTGTCCAGCAGTTTAACGGTATCTCCCGCTGCCGCTTTATCTAATGAGATAACAAACTGTTTCGGCCGCAGGAGCACCGGCACTGCTTCTACTTCCTTACCTTCTTGTCGGTCTGTCAAGGTCAACACTTTTTCTTTACTTTTGCCTGTGCTGCTTTTTAATGTATTGCCGATATAGTAAACCCTGCCCTGCCGGTAATCGATTTCCAGGTTGGAGTAATTCCCAAAGAGGGGGTCCGCAGAATACACCGCAATGTCGAAAAAGCAACTCCCTGCGGTGCTGCTTTGATTTTCTTTGGTTTTGTCGGTGTGTTTGAAGATGAAGAAACCATTGGGCATGGGGTAAAAGAACTGCTGGCCGCGGCGCATCTGTTCCCGGCAATCCCCTGTAGGTTCAAACCGTAACATTTGGCACCTGCCGTCTGCGAAATAACTGTGTTCCAGGTTAACGGATATCCATTTTTTATAACTCATTGTTTCTCCGCCAGTTCAATGTCTTTTTCTATTACCGGGCCGCCGCTGGGCACGGCATGTTTCTCCTGGACCAGCAGCGCCCTGAATTTGTAGAGTATCGAGGGGCGATAGACACCGCCCAGCATGCTCCATAGGTTATTCTGTTCTTCCATGGTCATATTAAACAGTTCCGCAGTGAGCTTCCCCACTGTATGGTCCAGCCTTGGCGTGTTACTGGAAGTAAAAACGTTTTTAGACTGGAAAAATGCAATCACCCGGGAGATTCGTTTTAATGCTTCTTTGTAGTTTTTTTCCTGGCCGTCGCTGGAAGAAGCGGAAAAAAGAATATAGAGATTCAATTTCACCGGCGCCTTGTAAAATTTCGCACCATTGGCGTTATAATCGATTTGTGTACCGTTTGACATATTGATCCTGTCTTCTTCGATCTTAACCAGTGACATGCAGATGGTATTTTCGCTGATGGATGGTTTTCCTTCCTGGTCGATCACCGGCACCAGGTGGATATACTGTTCTTTGGTGTCCCTCATTTTCAGTTTCAGGAAGGTATCCACTTCATCTTTGATGACTTCCATTACGTTGTCGATCATTGGATATCCCGTTGTTTTAATTATAAATTATAAACGATAAATTATAAATTATAAATTATAAATGGGAGCGGGAGAAGTCCCGCTTCTTAGTAATTGACCGGCAATATGTCTACCGGCAGGAGTATTGGGTAATTTCGCTGTGAGTTTAATAATATCCACCGCGAAATCAATGAGTCTTTCTTGAAGATCGTCGCCTTTAGCCATTTTTTATTTTAAATTGTCTTTTATTTCCTGTCAAGTACTTTTTCACTTACAAATTAGAAATGATAAATCGCCGAAGGCGTTTAAAAACATGTCCGCAGGACGCAGCTTCCATTTATAATTTATCGTTTATAATTTATAATTTATAATTTTTTACTCTTCATAGCCGATTACATTGAAATAGCAAAAGGTATGGGCTGGTTTTTCGCGGTCGATCATGGCGCGGATGCGTGCAACTTTCTGTCTCAGGTCCGGTCCTATTTCTTCCGGTTTTGGTTTCCATGTGACTGTAAAGCAGTTATTGATATTGTAGTGGTCATCGATGCGGGTATCCAGGCTGATGGCATTATGCACACCGGTCTGCATTCTTTTGGGCCAGGACCATTCTTTGATTTCCACATCGATCTCAAAGAAGAGTGCCAGCATACAGCGCAGCCCGGTGATAGTACCGCGGTATTTATGTAAATCCGCGGCAATACTTAGGATATAGCGTTTTTTTTGTACGCGCCAATGTTGTTCCGGGATCAATGCCGTCCATGTTCCCAGCCAGGTGACAAAATCCGGTTGGTCATTGGTTTCACCGGCTGGGGCGCGCCAGATGTCGAAATACTTATCGATCTCATCGAGAGTCTTCGAGATGGAAGCGAAATTATCTTCCATTAGCAGCAGCAAAGCCCATAAGGGACTGTGTTTTCTTTCGGCCTCTTCATGGAAGAAACCGGGCAAGTGGGCCGCCAGTTTAGGGGAGCGTTGCAGGGGCTTACCGGCCTGTTCTTTCTCCCGGGTTTTGGGTTCATAAGAGTGTGATAGTGGCATGTTGGGACTCTTTTTTAATTATTAATTATTAATTGTGAATGATTAATTATTAATGGAATAGGACACAAACGAAAGAATTTTTTCCTGCCGCAGGCTTTTAAATATTGCACGAAGTGCACCGCTTCAGTTTTTACTTTTTCATTTTTCATTTTTACTTTTTAATTGTTTTTTTTTCTTCTCAGGGAGGTAATTTTCAGATGTTACAACTTTTTCACCTGATTCGCGTTCAAGTGCTTTACGTGCGTTTCCGGCAATCGTTCCTCCCATTACCGCGGCTTCCTCATTTTCTTCAAATCCCCGGGCATCCTTAGCTCTTGCAATCTTTGTTGTTGAAGCCTCACCTAACATTGAAAAGATAAGTTCCAGGTCAGTCATGTGGTCTCTCAGGTTTTCCCGCTTTAAGTTCTTTACCTTTTTATATTCCGAAGGGGTAAGACCAAAGGCAGCCTTAGATATTTCGGCTGTCAAAATAGCATATTCCCGTTGTTCTTTTATTCCTCTTTGACTCCATTCATCTGTTAGTTCTTCCCGGATAGCAATACTGCGCATCCGTTTTTCTATCCAGTCATCAGGATAGCCTTTTGCTTTATAGATTTCTCTTGCACGTTTAGAAGCCAATTCAGGGTCTTCGATTTCTTCTAATCTTTCATATCCGACTCTTGCCAGCCACCTTTTAAAAGGTTCTGCTTTTGGTGACGGGATTGATTGAACAATTCTTAAAAGTGTTTCAGTATCTGCAACATCAGTGTTTCTCATTTTCCCATCTTTGGCCTTCATTTTCAACTGTCCGATTTTTTCGGACACTTCAATATAGCCTTCCTGGTTGAGTTTCATCTTTAGATCATTCCAGTATTTCCTGGGGCGTTCACTTCCTGTGAGTATCTCGACCACATCGATAATTGCAAAGAACCACTTCTTTATGTTGTCATCCCAAAGGGCTCTGACTTGTTTACTCTCAAATAATTTTATCTTACTCATTTCTATTTTTTATCATATTCGGTTTATGATTTCAACTCTTTATGCTACAAAGTTTCACGTTTTTTCTCATTCCCAAAGCCCAGAAAGGGGAATTCACACAATCACACGAACCGTCCCCGGGTTTCCGGTTTTTTTGCTTACCAAATGACGTTAACTCCTTCATATTTCCTGATGAGCGAGTCATATGTAATTATTGGTAAATTTTCCACTAAAGCTTGTGAAATCAGCAATCTATCAAAGGGGTCTTTGTGAAAAAGTGGTAGAGTTAAAATATTTAAGGTATGTTCAACTGTTATAGGCAGGATTTTAATTTCACTTTCTTTTATTTGTTCTAAAATAAGACTATCCGGATTTTCGGACAAATCAAGTTTGTTTACCTGGTATTTAATAACAATCTCCCAACAGCTTACAGGTGAAAGAAAAATGTCGTTAGCCTTACTTTAAATTATTTGAAGCGCTTTTTTCGATAATTTTTCAGGAGTTGTAATAATCCAAAGAAAGACATGGGTATTAATAATGGCTTTCATTTGTAAAATTCCTCGAGGATGTCATCGGGTAAGGGATCATTAAAATCATCACATGTATTAGTAATATCAATCAATTCAATAGGTTCGACTTCGCGGCAGTATTCCACCAACTTTGAGAATTCCGCCAGGGGAATGGTCACACTTTGCTCTTTTTGTTGTTTATGTATTGTCAGCATCAACGTCTCCTTCAAACATATTGACCGGTGAGGGGCCGGTTTTTCTCATTCAAACCTCTTTGTTTATAATATACTCAAGGATTTGATTTGTCAATCTTTTTTTCTCTTTTTTTCGGCGACTTTGTCCCATTTTTCGTTTCCTGTCGTGACGTAATTTTTGTTCCAAATATAAATCATCATGTATATTCATCTGTTTGCTTTCTCTTTTCTTTTCGCCGAAGGCGTTTAGAAATTGTCTGAA
>Ga0114923_10002538_pt1 | contig 12330 bp, 17 predicted proteins | sample SumtaG_FD_89578 | JGI IMG/M metagenome (GOLD analysis project Ga0114923, IMG submission 89578) | Deep subsurface microbial communities from Indian Ocean to uncover new lineages of life (NeLLi) - Sumatra_00157 metaG | ecosystem: Environmental > Aquatic > Marine > Oceanic > Sediment | place: near... | reverse complement strand
TTAATAACAAATTAACCATTGACTTTGATTTGCTGAATGTAACTGTAGATTACATCAATAACACCATCTGGACAGAGATCAATGCTGTAAACACCAACATAGGAACTGTAAATACAAATATTCATGCATATCTCTCTGTTATTGAAGCAAATATCTCTACTTTAAACACAGGTATATGGAACGCCATTAATATTACTGATTCTGTAGTTGATTACTTGAATAATACAATATGGAATGAGATCTCTTTGATGAATGTTACAGTTGACTATATCAACAATACGATCTGGACACAAATTACTGCTGTAAACACAAATATAGATACTATGGAGAATACAGTAATAAATACCATTAGCTTATCGGAAACAAATCTTACTACTCTAAACAACAACATATGGAATAGTCTCAATATAACAGATAGTGTCATAGATTACATCAACAATACTATTTGGAATGAAATATCTCTGGTGAATGTCACAGTTGATTACCTTAACAACACTATTTGGACTAATCTATCGGTAATTGATTCAGATATTGATACTCTTAGCGTATCTGTTCATACAAATCTTGAAGTTGCAGAAACAAATATTTCAAATATAGTTTATAACGTGTGGTCATCGCTTAATCTTTCAAATGCTACCATAGATTTTTTGAATGCATCTATATGGAATGAAATTGATATTATCAACAGCAATTTGAATTATACAAATCTTACAATAACAAACATGATCACTTTATCAGAGAACAATATCACAACACTAATTATAACAATTAACAACATTCTTGATTATGCTCTGACACCAGATGTTACAATTATATCATATAATCCCCCGATGATATACAGTGTTTATGACAAGGAAGGCATGGCAATTGGTGGGGAATTTTATATGATCTGCCCCCCTCTTATCACTATAGCGACAACTAGAGTGACAACTTCTGGTAATTGGATGAATATTACAGCAATGGTTCCTTCAAATGGAACAGTTATAAATGGCACAGTCACTATCCTTCGTGATACTCTCTTTATTTCAGGGCCAGGTAGTATCACATGGGTAAATATTACCTATACAGATAATGGCACACTTATGTCCAATACAAGCTATATTCCTTCAAGACTTGACATATATGGACAGAATCTTACTTTTAATGCATCTGGTGATATATCAGTAATGCGAGAAACAAAATATCATCAAGTACGAAAATTCGATTGGACTTACTATCCATTTGCAGGATATGGCCCTGATCCAGATAGAGCAGGATGGCATTCAGCAGGTATAGAAATAATAAATCCGATGACGGTTCCATTATACGAGGTTTACGCTATAGCAGGTTTTTCAGATGAATCAAACCCTGATGATAGTAGTGTTGTAGTGAGTGATACATCAAATGCAGGGCTTATATTGGAACGTGGCCCTGATTATGATGTTACCGGTACATCAATTCATTTCAACTTGTTAAGTATGTCAGCAGATGAAACTAGATCATTCACAATTGGATATTATAAATTATCAGCAGAGTCCTATACCTATGATGAAGGAATAGTGACCGTACAAGGATATGAACAAGTAGCGTGGGATGGTACAGCTTATAATACATTCCCTGTTCATTGGACAAACCCATATGATTCAGTATTTCGTGGTGCATTGTATATAAAACTAGATTTTGATGTGCCTACAGATATAGAAACAGATACCATGAGAATATGGGATACAACACATGACCGAGAGCTTGATTCATCATTGTTTATACCAAGTCGTAGCTATATAAGGATAAGTGCAGAAGGAATAGGTGACGTAACACCCGGTAGTGGCCGATCCTTTGATGTGTATTTCCATATGACTGAATATCCAGGTGGAGATCCGAAAGAATTACACCTTAATACAGAGATATGGATGGGGATCACACTATTTATGATTTTTGTTTTCATAGGTATTGGGTTAATTATTTTAGGGGCGTATTTTGCTATTTCTGATAAAAAGGAACAAAAGGATCGTTGGAAAGTTTGTGTTGCATTGGGTATAGCTATCATTGTTATTATTTATTTTATGATGGCACAGGGGCTATAAAGAACGCAAAACAATAGCTAATTGGTAGTAGTTTATCTATTCCCTATGAAAATGTGTTAAAATGGCTTAAAACCATTTTTAAGGCAAGGAAAAAATATGAAAAACAAATCAAAATTGGGAACATTAGCTGTTATAGTGATTGCTATGGGATTCATCCTTTCAGCAATAGTTATAACACTTCCTGAAATGGATTATCGAAAATGGACAGTAATAGGATCACAAACAGTTGATGATCCAGACTTAGGAGAAAACTCTGGTATCTGCGGATTCTATGTATTTGATACAGGAAGTACATATACCTCAAATCTTACAAGTGGAACCAGTGGATATCAAGCAGGAGGAACAGCGATAAATGCTACAGAATTAGATATACCTTATGATACAGCAGTAGATTTGATTTTGTGGGGGCGTTTCAATAACACTGATTCAAGTCTTGATGTACAATTCACAATAGCCAATACGACATGGGTGGGTAACATTACAGGTTCTACACCACCAGATCACACATATGTAACAGCAACATCAGCAACATTCATATGGGTTAATTTTGTGTGGGATAACAGCGATGCAGGTTATACTGTTAATATGAACCAGAAAGATATACCGATTGATAATTTGAATATTTCCGTCTCCCAATTAAAATTTAATTTAGATGTTACATATGGATTTAGTAATGGTGCATGGGGTATTTTTGTTGATGCAACTTATGTTTACATGGCTTGTTATACTAATGGTTTGAAAGTATATACTTTTGATGGTACTACTTTTACATTGGTGGATAGTCAAGACGATGGTAATGCCTATACTGGTGTTTGGTCTGATGGTACTTATATCTATACCGCTTGTGGTTCTGGTGGATTAAGGGTTTACGAGCTTGTTGGTGGTTCCCTTAGTCTTTTAGATGCAAATCGTATCGGGGATTGTTGGAATGTGCATAGTAATAATGGTACATACATTTATACTGCTGAAAAATCGGGGGGCATAGCGGTTTATAGTTTTGATGGCATTTCTCTTACTCTTTTAGATTCACGAAATGATGGTAGTAATGTCTATATGGATGTATGGCATGACGGTAATTATCTTTATGCTGCTGATGAAATAGGGGGTAACAATATTCGTGCTTATAGCTTCAATGGTAGTAATTTTACTTTAATAGATACCATGCCTATTGTTCCTGGTATGTTCTATAGTGTGTGGGGTGATGGTACTTATATTTATACTGCTGCAGATGATCATATAGGGGCTTATAGTTTTGATGGCAGTAGTTTTACTTTTCTTGATTCACATTATGATAGTGGTCAATATTGGTGGGTGTGGGGGGATGGAAGTTTTATATATATAACTTGTACGACCAGTGGCATAAGGGTTTATAGTTTTGATGGCAGTAGTTTTACTTTAGAATATAGCCGAGATGATGGTGGTAGCTATAGGAATGTTCATGCCAATGCAGATTATATTTACGTACCTTACAATGGTGGGATTAGAACATATATTTTAGAGCTTGAAGGGGGAGAGTTAGACATATGGAATATTACATTAAGTGATACCAGTATTTTGTCATGTAGCTTTACATATACAGTCAACGGTGGAATTGTAACATTGACACCAATAGTTTCAGAAGAAGCAACCCAATATCGATGGACATTCATGGATGAAACAGGAGTAAAAGGACAAACATCATGGATAGACATTGAAGACATAGGCAACTATATCCAAGGATACTCGTACCCCACCAGTGTTAGGGTTGCTATTTCAGCAAGGAACACTGGATACTACCTATATGCAAATTATTCATATCTGATAACAATCACGAAAACATCAATTACAGAACCCACAATCCCAGAGGAAATACCAACACCAGAACCTACAAACATATTTAAAGATATTAGAAATTGGGTAGAGGGGCGAAACAGTGGGGAATTACTCTTTATGGTAGTTATATCAATATTGATATTTTTAGGGGTAATGAAAAAGAAGTATCCACAGAAAAAAATTATTTACCCTGTTTTAAAAAATAGGAGAAAGAAAAAGGAGTGAAAAAAAATATGGAAGAAAATAGTATATTAAGCGATAGAGCAAAAAGAGCAGCAGATAAAGTTAAAGGATATTTTACTAGAAGATCAGTCGGTGGACAGGTCAAAGAGGAAAATTATCAGTTATGGACTGATTATAAACAGCGATGTTTGGAATATAATATACAGATGAACCCCGATGGGATGGAACACATGCTTAGACTTACTAACAAAATCGATAAGGTATTTTTTCCTATTGCAAATGCATCTGGTCTTAAAATTATGCAATTCACAGAAGAGCGTATTGATAAACTATTAGAAGCAATAAAAGATAACAAGGATTGGATAAATGAAACAGATCGCCTCCATGACAATATTATTAGTGACACAGATAAAAACCTGATAGTGCAGGTTAAGAAAAAATAAATCTATTTTTTTTAAAAAAGTGGATTTAAAAGTTTTTAAATGTAAAAAATAGGTGAAAAAAATGAAAATAAGGACAAGAATCGAAATATTTTTAAAGAGTTTGTCTAAAGAGAAGAAATATTGTGGAATATGTGGCAATCGTATGACATATTTTAACTATGGCGGTTGCGAAACATATGTATGTGATAATTGTGAGTAGGCAAAGGTGAAAAAAAATGAAAAAAATATGTATATGGATAGCAATCGCTATCATAGGAATAGGAAGCTGTTGTTCAGTTGTAAACGCAAATGAAGATATAGTAGATTTAGGTACTATACAATACAGTAACACAAGTGAAAAAATATTAATTGTAGAGATTGAATCGAATATCTCAATAGATCTCAATTATATAACATCGGATCTTGATAACAAATCTCTATATATCGATAGCACATGGTTTTCACCACTTGAAAACAAAACAACATATGTTTTTGCTACTGTACAAGTTGATGCAGATTGGTGGTTTACAAATGATACAAAAATGTTTTTATATCAAGATAACACAACAAAACAACTATATAAAATAAATATTAATTATTCAGATATAGAGATCCCATCAAATCCAGTGATAGAATTACAGAACAGATATGATCTGCTGAATATAAGCTACTGTGTAATATATGATATCTACAATAATACTATTATTATTTATAACACTACTAGAGATGAGTTGCAGGAATTAGAGTTGTTGTATAACTATTCAAAACAAGATTTTGATAATAATTCTGCATTGGTTAAAGCATTAAAAGATGAACTAATAACGAAAGGAATAGAATTTAATGAAACAGAGGTTTTATGGATAGATGCAACTACAAACGTATCAACTCTTGAACTGCATATCGAACAGCAAAAAAATGACTATGATGAGTTGAAGAAAAAACATGACAACCTGGGGGGAGCATTACCATGGTACATTATAATAACAATTATCGGATCATACCTGGTCACATATACATATATCAAGCGAAAAACCGTATTTAATCCACAACAAGATCCAACAGACGAAATCACAACAGGATATGGAAAAATACATTCAGCGATAGATAAACATGTTCTCTCTCGCCTTAGACGAAAACCGATAACAACGGATAAGGGTGGGATAGAAGAGATAACAGAACAAAAAGAAGAATTACCAGTAGAAAAAGAAAAAATAGCACCAGTAGAAACAGATGACAAAGAAAAAATCTTAGCAGTAGTGCATGAAAAAATAGATGCAAACAACAGAGCAATAAACACCAAAATAGACACATCATTTAAAGACATGAACGAAAAAATAGATAACCTGATTGAGAAAACTAAAACTTCTTAAAAAGAGAGGGGGAAAAATGATGCAAAAAAAACATCTCATGTTGGGTGCAGGACTATTTCTGATGATCTTAATAGCGACAATCACAGGAGAAACACTCACAATGACAGTATCACCCTTCTATATTCTAGGATTTTTTTTCATTCTCCTGGGATGGGCAGGTACAATTTTAATAGATGCATGGCGAGGACAAACAGCACAAGCGATATCTAATAGAGGGCATGTAAGTATAAGGCAGAGAGATATCATTACGATACCCTGGCAAGAAGCAGAAACAGAGGAAAGCGAAAAAAAAATATCGTTGGGCACTATTACAATAATGCTCACAGGTGGGTTCGATGTTGGTTTACCCTGGGGGATATCATGGCCAGGGCCAGTTGAAGCACCAGTATATATTTTTCCATCTAATTATCACGAAAAAGAACAGCATGATTTTCATATAATGGCGAATCTTATGATTTATGATTTAAAGGAGTTGCCTTCATATATCCGAGAAGAATTAAATGGACTGAATCAACTTACAGAATCAAAAAATAGGATACACCCAACTAAAACACCGATATGGTACGCTACAACATCACACGTAGATGGAAGTAGCACACCTGAGAACCTGATGATAGAACGTGAACGTAAACATGGGAATAGAGAGCTGACTGAATCGGAAGAGAGGCAGGAACGTCTATATAAAGCAATGCGAAAACAATCAGAATCAACGAAAAAGGAACTTGTCTTTGCAAAATCAGTTAAACAAATTGACGATGAGGAATAGAAATGCCCTATCATAACTTATACTGCTCAAATGAAATGGGATATCGATGGCATACTGTTGATGATGATAAAAAGAAAAATAATCCCATATTACAATTAGTGATAACAAACCTGAAAGAAGATATTACCAACATTCTAAGACATAACAAAAAACTCACTCCTGAAATGATTATAGCTATGATGGATGAATATAAACCCAAGATTTTAGGCATACAAGCAATACATTGTCCAACATGTGAAAAACTACAAATAGACGTTATTGTAAATGATCGGACAAAGATACGAGAGGATTTATGGCGTTCATATGAATCTGATAGATATGTAAAACAATTTTACAAGAGGGGAACAAATGAAAGAAGATGAAGAAAAAATTGAAGATGAGGCGAGAGGTTTACCTGATCAATTTGTAGGGCAGGATTTACTTGAAAGCTACATATATTATCTCAATTATGTGCCAAGCAACCCATTAGAACGATATAACATACTTGTGAAATCTGTTACTTTTGGGATGGAGTTGTTACCATATTATAATGATCCAACAGAAAAAGACAAAGACAAAATAAAGATAAACAAAGAAAAACAAGACAATATTGATGCACTTTACACGAGGGCAAAAGGATTACTTAAAAGTGAAGTACCTGCAAAGAGAGAAATCATTTATGACTATGTTGATGCGACTGGTGGAGATCAAATTCTGCTCTACAAAATCAATGCTGTTGAAAATAAAGATGCAAAACCCTGCCATGCAGTAAAAGAAGAGCTTACGACCGTACTTAACAATTTTATTACACAGCAACATGAACAGCATATACCAAAGTTGCAGGAAGTCCATAACGAAATACTCCATGAACTTGCACAAGTGGGTATTGTACCATCAATTAATCCGACACTTGACCAAATGATAAAAACAGAGATTAAATCATTGCACAGAGAAATTACAGATATGATAGGGGAAAAAGAATCAGGAGACGAAAAAGATGGCGAAGGATAGAGATAAATATAATTTTGATGATCTGAAACGATTAGGTGACGAAAGACGAGAGGGTTACAGTGTTACAACAGGGCAACTTTATCCGAGTAAAACAGTAAAAATAAATGGTAACGATGTTGACATTGGGAAGAAATGCCAAGGATGGTATCAAACCATTTATGATTATGCACCCAATCCAAAAGATCCAAAACTGATATCATTGGTATATATCATTGATTTAGCATACGATAACAGCATAGATTTAGATGATAAGACGACAATATTTGGTAAATATTGGGATCATCTGATGAAATACTATTATCAACTCGGTATGAATTTCAGGATAACAATGGATCAAACAAATAACGAGCTTACACGTTTGCTGACAAGAAAATAGAGATATTTTTTTTGTCAAATGAGCGAGGGGGGCTTACCGCTAATATTTTGTCTATATTACTTACCTTGTTTTTTTGAGGTAAGGGATGGCGAGATAATATAGATGTATAATATGCATATATTAACAGAAAAAGCATTGTTTTTAAAAGTTTTTAAAAAAAAGAGAGGTGAAAAAAATGGCAGAAGAAAAACAAAAAATTGTAGAAATAGACACGCAGATAAAAGAGAAAATAGGGTTCGCATCAATACTGTATGATAGACTCTATATTATCAACAAAGCATTCGACAGCACCGATAAAAACAGGGTGAGGGAATCATTACATACATGTTTTGATAATCTCACACCATATCTTGATGCAAATCAAAAATCAAAGATAAAGAAAAAAATCAAAGCATTAAGAGGGATAACTGATAAAGAAGAATTTTTTGAAAAGGCCCATGACACATATCAGGATCTCTTAAAAATATTGAGGAAAAAAGATATGCTGATGAAAGAAATCCCAACAACATTAGGATAGAGCTGACATATATGACAGATGGACAACAACCTCTCTTTTTAGATTGGTTAACAAAGAGAGTTATGAGAGATAATCTAAATGCTACAATCATAGTTGAAGGAGAATATACCGGAGTTGGAAAAAGCTATCTTGCGATGCAGCTCTCTGAACAATATCATAAAGCACAAAAAAAAGTATTATCGCCATTTACTGTTGATAACATTTTTTTTACACCAGAGGCAGCAATGGATTTTATCGGTGAAATACCGAGATATAGTTGTGGGATTTATGATGATGCAGGAGCAACTGCAGGGCATAGAAAATGGTTTGATGAAGTAATGAACATTCTTAGTACAACTGTACAAACATATCGTTTTAGAAATCTGATCATGTTTCTCACTGTTCCATTTGGCATACAAGTCGATGTAGATCTTAGACGTTTATCTAATCTCTCTATAGTAGTGCATGATCGAGGATATGCATGTGTCTATAAAGTAACATTTCAGAAGTTTGCAAATAAAGGTAGAGGGGCGATATATTATAAACATCTTTTCAACATAGGGAGTAAGCGAAGCAAAAAAATACGTTTACAAATGCCATCTAAAAAGTTATGTGACGAATATGAAGATAAAAAATCAAACATCTTCTTAGAGAAATGGGAAGATGATAAACGCAGTATCATATCAAATAAGAGACAGATGGAATGGGCAAGATTGAAAGCACGAACAGATGATGAAATAATGGATGGAATAATGAAAGATGGAGATAAATACAGAAATGAAAACGGTAGCATTGATAGGAATTTGGTACAGTATCATGCAAAGGTTGGATATGATCGCAGTCAGCGTATTATAAAGTTATTAGATGCAATACATGGGTTTGCATAAAATGGAGGAAAAAATATATGAAAATAAGAATATTAACGAAAGGTGGAGATCGAGAATTTGAAGTTAGTGGAAATCCAATTATTATAGAAACGATTGGATCGAAAAAACATGTCTATCACATCAACCCAAATGGAACTATCAGCAAGATCCGAAACAAAAAACATCTTGGCGTTGTTGAAATGCTTGAAAAACGACAGATCAACAACCAATAAATTGGAAAAGGGCATCTCTCTCCTTATATTTTTATATGGAGTGCGTATAAAAACCACTAACGCAATAACTCAACGTGTCCAATGGTATATGTATCGGCATTTCCTCGGCAAATGTCGAAATTCTTTTAAAAACAGATTATTGCCAAACCAAATATCTTTCATCATCTGAATATTTATCGTTGATAACGTAACCTTCGCTAGTCTGAACATCAATAGTATATCCCTGCCATAAAGGATTCCATATAAATAATGCTGTGCATTCAAATGGGATCTGGAACCATCCAAAATCTAAAATGATCCATCGATGGCCCATCATCTTATCCCCCCCTGTTTCTAATTGTTCCCCAGTATCTCGATATCCACGCATCTGATAAACACGAATGCCCATACTTTCAAAAAATACTTCACAATCCCTGCTCATCTGCACACAACAATAATCCTCATATCCTTCCTCTCTGACATGATATCTAAGGCCCTGATAGGCCGATACTACAACTTGACATAAGAAAATAACAAGAATGATCTTTATGATTAAATTTTTCCTTCTTCTTTTTATATATTTCAAATAAACGTCATTTATTTGTTTATTTTTTCTCTCGTTATCATTTTCCATAGTTTTTAGGCCCCCCTTTATTTGAACGGTTCTTATTGCCATAATAACCAGATCTCTTTCTCGGCTTTTTAGGATCGTCTTTACTACCTTTTGGTCTACCTAATGTTTTTCCCATGTTTTTTAATGCTTGTAACCGTTCTTTAGTTGCTTGGGAGATATATGCTTTCTCCATTTCAGCAAATACAACTATCATAGTCATCATTCCCTTACCCATAATAGTTGTTGGATCTAAACCCTCAGTGACAGAAAATATAGAAATACCACGATTTATAAGGTTATCAAAGTCCATAACAAACTCTCGAGTACTTCTCCATGCCCTGTCTATCTTAAAAACAATGATGGCGTTATGTAGACCATCACGAGCATTTTTTAACATATTGCGGAATACTGGTCTTTCCTTCCCGGAGCTTTCAACTTCTTTATAAATAGTATATTCGTTGAACCCTTTGAATTTTGCAAAATTAATGCATGGATCAAGCTGTTGCTCATAAGATTGTTTTTCCGAAGATACTCTTACATAAATTGCAGGTTTCATCATATCATCAACTTATGAATATCCGGGTTGTTCCCCCTTACAATTTTTAACATGATCTTCCATCTCACTCTCAGGATATTCTCTGTTACATTTTTTACAGACCAACACAGCAGTAATAAACTTCTTTTTTTCCTTATCAACATATAACTTCATTTATATTACCAACTTGGTATTTTTCTCTCTAAGTCTTTTTCTTTCTCTCAAATCTTTTTTTGTTTTCTTCTTATGACACTCAGAACATAAAACTTGCCAATTATTTTTATCCCACATATCCCCACCATTGCACAATGCTTTAATGTGATCCACATCAAAACTCACATGCTTTGGTATGCCTTTTCTCAACTCTTGATCTTCCCCCCAAAAAGAACCATCCAATATCCAATAATCATCCATGATTTTTTTATATCTCTCTTCCCAATCCTTACTCCAATCAACTAATAATTCATCTCTTTTTTCTTCAATCCTTTTTTTATTCTTTGGAATAGAAAGCCAGTCTTTTCTTCGCTTTTTAACTTCTTCCCTATAAAAATTATTAATATCATCCATCCCTAATCCACAGTCGTCACATTTTTTTCCATGTTTTTCAAGAAACCTATCTTTTTCAGTAGACCAATATATATATTTTGAAGCATATTTATCTCTGCATTTTACAGAGCAATATACTTTCATGCCTTTCTTAAATTCTATTTTTGTCTTTCCGCAAACAGGGCATAACCCGGCTTTAGCTCTTTGTCGCCATAATTCAGGCACATCATTTTTCATAGGTTCTCTTTCTGTCATTTTTATTCAACCTCTTCCAAATCATATTTTTCAATGACCACCTCACAGGGATCGCAGACATATGCATCTAGTTCTTCATCTTCATACATTTCGTCATTACAATATGGGCATTTAGGCATTATAGGATCATTCCCATATGTTTAGCTTTAGTAAGGATCTGTTTTTTTGTTCTACCAGGTAATAGGTTTTTTACCATAATTGTATCAACACCACCCAATTTAAAAAAATTCTCTCGTAAGATATCCTCTTCCCCCGAAGACCAATCTTCATCTACCTGGGTGGTAAATTTACCATCATGGTTTCTATCTGTTGATCGCTGTTCATTTTCGACTGACGGTGGTAAATTTTCCACCGTCACTTCATCTGATTCTTTAGGAACAGGAAAATTATACTTAACATCGCTGAACTTCTCCATTGATCCATCAGTATAAAAAACTTCTATATGATCTACCTTTTTTTCTTCCATGTAAATGACTCCACAACATCTTCTTTTTTACAAGGCCCTGAAAAACGAGAATTACCACTAGCAGTCATAATGAAACTATGGTTACGTTTTTCCAAGATTTCAAGCCAGTATTTTATTTCCTCTCGACTGAATTTTATTTTTTTTCCCCACTACCAGTGGAACTATAATCCCATACAAACACTACTTCTTTGTTTCTACAAGAACCGCTATGTCCTTTTGGCAAAATACATTGTATTTTTTGATCTCCTTCAAATAAACTATCACATCTTTCATATGATGTAGATTTCTTTCCACAGGATTCACATTTTTCGTTCTCTCTTTTGGGTGATCCACAATGAGGGCAAATTGTCAAAAGATTA
>Ga0114923_10002537_pt1 | contig 12331 bp, 11 predicted proteins | sample SumtaG_FD_89578 | JGI IMG/M metagenome (GOLD analysis project Ga0114923, IMG submission 89578) | Deep subsurface microbial communities from Indian Ocean to uncover new lineages of life (NeLLi) - Sumatra_00157 metaG | ecosystem: Environmental > Aquatic > Marine > Oceanic > Sediment | place: near... | reverse complement strand
GGGTACGTTCAGAATGTCCCCCATTACTGGCTTGGATTTGCCTAAGCCGATGCGGTATCCACCAAATCAGTTCGTACAGGATTTCGACAAGCTAGATGGAACTTGGTGGCAGAAGAATGTAGGACAAGATCTCACAGAGCTAGGCTACCTTTCTGGTACGTCTCCTGACCAGCTCGCTCGTGTTACTTTCTACATAACTGATCAAACTCGGGCAACACTTTATGACAATACACCTGAGGATGTAAAGTACAAAGGAGTACAGTACGGAGTCAAGATAGATGGAGAGCCCCACGTAATTGATAATGGTGAGCTACTTCACGTAGGCGCAGTGTTCCCCGATTCTGCTCATAGCAAGATTGAGGCGCAGAGAAGTCTGGATAGGTACAATACGTTTGAGAACGGTGCGGATGTAGTGCTAGCACGTAAGAAGGGCGGTAAGCTCATGGGGCTAGCGAAAGAAGCTGAGCAGCTCATACTTGATAGGGGGATGCGCGCGCTTCAGTATGGAACACCATCTAAATTCGGTGCTGAGGATGTGATTGCGCAGCGCGAGCTAGACAAGCGTCGTGCGGAGCAGAATCAGTAATGCCGGTATTCGATTCAACCGGCGCACTTGTTACGCGCGAGCGCGTGGGTGAGGTGGTTGGTGGTGAGTTTGTTCCGAAGGATAAGCTAAAGACTAATTTCCAGGCTGCTCTTGATCTATTCAATACAGCTGGCTCTTTCTACAATGCGCGTCAGCTGCTGGCTGCGAACACTGATTACGATGCTACTCCCTTCGATTATCGTCGAGATCGCCATCTCATGGCTGGCTATGAAGATGATGCAGACGAGTTCGCCTGGGCCGATACAATGGGCGATGTTCAGAATATCAAAACTCGTATCGATGATGAGAGACTGTCTCGCGCTACACTAGCAGAGGGTGGCGCTGTGGGTGGCCTCACTATCCTGGCTGCTGCGGTGTTCGACCCGATTAATCTCATCGGTGGTACCATGCTAGCGCGTAACGTGGTGCGCAACGGCTTGATGAATATCAAGCGCGCGCAGATAGCTGAAGCAGTAGTTACGACAGGTGTCGCAGATCTCGCACTTCAATCGCAAGTAGCTACTATGCAAGCCGAGGAAAGCGCGTATAACCTAGCGGGTGCTATATTCCTCGGCGGTATTCTACCTGCTAGATTGCCTAAGCGCCAGCGCTCGAAATTGCGACGACAGTTCGATAAAGACATGATGATACCTGAGGGTGGTGATCCGCCCGTATTGATGATTACAGCAGAGAAGCCCAGATCTCTTACACCTACTGCGCATACAATGGCAGAGGATGATACGGTCTTTTCTACAATCGACGCATTCGACGCTATTCATACGTTGGATCAGGCGAAACTTTCTGAGATTCGTAGGTCACTCCCTGGCGACGACGGAGGTAGCGGGGGGGCCGGTGCAGGTGGTCCTCCTGTGGCCCCTTCGCCCCCAGATAGTCCGTTTGGTCCTATCCCTGTAGATCCCGAATCGTTCAAGCTGAAGCCCATAGCTGGGGGGCCACGTGTGCAGGAAGCAGCAAAATTCCTTGCTGGGAATATCTCCGCTGCTATGCGTCTGCTCACTAAATCAAAGGATCCAATGCTTCGTAGGCTTACGACGAGGCTTCAGGAGCAGGGCTACGAAGTAAACGGAGCTGTCGGTGCCTCAGTAGACCGACTGTCTAAGATAGATGCGGGTTTGATTCAACGATCCGCTACTAACGCGCAGCGTCGATGGCTTAAGTACATGGGCGATCCTAATTGGGAAGGTGGGGGTGATAGTAGCTTCGCGTATCGTCACGTGAAGGCTCGTGCCAAGGGCGCAGTAGAGGACGTTACTGGTGCGGAGCGACCTGGGCGAAAGCTCACACAGCCTGAGTTCGCAGATGAAGTGGGCAGGGTTCTCAGACGTAAGGATGGGGTACACACTCCGCGCGACACTAGAGACTTCGGACGTATCGCTGAGGTAGAAGAAGCTGCTGTCGAATGGCGCTCAGCGCTCGATGAGTTAGGCGGTCGAGCGGAAGCTGTGGGTATGTTTGATAAGCGACCAGGGTATTTTCCGCGTGTGTGGAATACGGAGATGGTCCGACAGAATATCGATGTGTGGACTAAGCGCGCATCGAAAGCATTTCGTGCAAAGCATCCTGAGATCAGTGTACAGGACGCAGACAAAAGATCGTTCAACGCAGCGTGGCACATCATACATGATGACCTGCATGGTATGGACTTCGATGGCATACAGTTCTTTGAGGCTGCGTCATCATCTGACCCTACTAGAGGTTTGCGCATCACCGTAGCTGACTCTATATTTGACGGTACTGATGGCGGCGTGAACTTCTTGATTGATAACGTAGATAAGGTGATGACTGGCTATGAGCGTCGGATGGTGCCTGAGCTACGTATTGCTGAGATGTTTCAGCCCGGTGCTAACGTAGCGAAGAAGCAGGCTATGGATGTATTGGATTTCGAGCACAAGCAAAGAATTCAAGACATGTTGAAGAAGTACGCAGATCGAATAGCTAAGGAAAAGAAGCGCGGTCGTGGGAGGGGTCGCGGAGCTGGTACACACAAAGCAGTTCGTAAGCTGGAGGCGCGATATGCTAGGGAGGCAGATGCAATAGAAGAGAAGTACCGGATGAGTTCTCACAACGTGGAGAAAGCCGCACTAGATGAGTACACAGAACGAAGTAAGCAGCAAATGGAAGCAGCGACTACAGAGCAGCAGCGAGTAGATCTTGGAGAGCAGTATCAGCGTGATGTGAATAATTTCCAGTCTCTCATCGGCCAGATTACGAATCGTTTCCATCTCCCAGGTACACCCACCGGGATAAGTGTAGGAAGTGGTAGATTCTTGCGCAGTCTACGAGAGTTCAACACTGCTACCATCGGTGGTGGGTTCGGTTTGTCTTCGATCACGGACATAGGTAAGCCTATGATCGTGCATGGGTGGCGTCGTTCATGGGGCCGTGTGGCTAAGGACTACATGAACCCGAAGGTGTGGGAGCACATCAAGCTGACTCAGATGCAGAACGATATATTTCGTGTGGGCACGCAGTTCCTTGAATCAGTGCAGCCATTCGCACGACACGATGCTACGGAGCTAGCTATTGCTAGTAAGTACGCGACTCTCAATAAGTTCGAGCGCGGTTTGAGCAACGCTTCTCGTACAGTGCTTGCGTTCTCTGGACTATTTAATTGGAACAAGCTAATCAAGCACATGTCAGCACACGTGGCGCAAGGGCGAATTGCTGATATCGGATTCCGTGTACTGAATGGTGAGACGCTACCTGCCGGAGACCTATCATTCTTGAATCGCCTTAACATTAGTAGAGAGATGCTTGAAGGATTCATGGAGCAGATCAATAAGCACGGGGAGACCATGGATGGTAGCCCCATGGCGAATATACACGCATGGGATAACGCTGCACTGCAGGAGCAGTTCATTGCTGCTGTGAGTAAGGATGTAGATACAGTTATCGTAACACCTACTGCAGCGGATCTGCCAAATATGATGCAGCGCGAGGGGCCACTCAAGAGTATGCTCCAGTTTAAGACGTTCGGTATCGGATCTATATCGAGAACGATGTACCCAGCATTGCAGAGCCCAGAGCCTCACATGCTCAATGGTATGGCGATGATGTTCTCCGCGGGTGGTGTTGTGTACGCACTGAAGGAGCTTCAGAAGAAGGAAGATGTACGCTTTAGGCACACGGATCCTGTGTCTCTCATCTATGAGGCTGTGGATCGTTCGGGTATGTTCGGACCTATCGGAGATATCCACAACACAGTACAGCGTTTGTCGGGCAATAAGATCAGCTTGCAGCGAGCTTTCGGCTCCAGTGGCATGGCTACTCGTGGTTTGCGGCCTAACACGCTAGCCACTATACTAGGGCCAAGTGCGGGCAAGGTGCAGCAGATGTCTGTGGCGGCGAATGCTCTACTGGGTAAGGTGATAGCTGGTGATGATCTGACTGGGTATGAGTGGGGGCAACTGAAGAGGTTGATACCCGGACGCAATTTGATTGAGATCAACGCACTACTCAATATGACGGAAGAGGCTCTCAGTGAGAGCGAAAGAGCGGGTCTACAATGACAGTAGATAGAGATACAGGCATAGCTGAGAGTTTCGTCGGTAGCGGCACTACTGGGCCGTTCGCAGTGACGAATTTCAACATCGCTACGGTAGATCAGATCGAGCCCGGTGGTGTTAAGAAAACGCCAGCTTCCGGCAACCACAGTACTTTGATTCTTAATGACCCTGGGGCGAATGGCTACACTGCTGTGATATCGAATGGCTTGGTAACGATTAACACAGTGGCTTCCGTAGCGGCAGGGTGGACGCTTACCGTAGAGCGCAGTACTGCTGCACTGCAGCCTGTGGCTTTACCTGAGGTAGGTCGTTTCCTGCCACATGATGTAGAGAAAGCTCTCGATCTTCTAGCTATGAGGATGCAGGAGGTGCGCGGCGAACCCCTCGGATCAGCAGAGGCTACAAATACTATGAATGCGCTCATTGTTGGTTGGGATGATAGCCCGCGACTTTGGACTGAGATCGAGGTATCCATAGAACTATCTGTAAACGCTACAGGTATACCAGCACTCCGTGCATCCTTAACTAATGGTGGATCCTCGGTGGCTACTGGATATAATTGGGTAGCAGCACATTCGTACGGTGGCGCTGGACCAAGTACCATGGATGGTTACGTTGGCGACACAGTTGGTGAGAGACAGCAGTGGCAGATATCGGGTAACCTAGCCCCTAATAATAATTCAGATGCGAGGCTTATCGGGAATTTTAGGATATCTCGACTTGATATAGGTAAATCGACTAAGATAGTAGGAGCCTGCACATTTAACACAGTAGCAGGGTTTTTTGCGCATGTTTCTATGGGTGGCACACTAGATGATCAGATTAGCACTATAAATAGTATAGTGTTAACTGATTTTGTCATTCCTAATAACATAGCAGCAGGATCTCGGATCGACGTGCGCGGTATAAGGTAGGAGTAGACCATGCGTACTAGAATAATTCTAGCAGTCTGTGTTGCCCTTCTGGCTCTCGGCGCTATCTCGCGTCGGGCTCCGCATGGCACAGACTTCTACACTGAAGTCGCCAAGGGCAGCGTACCCGGACACACTGCAGTCATCGTCTACGGTGAAAACACAGACATTCCTGCTGGGAATGTGTTCGAGGTGCTCTGGGACGGCAGCAGTGCGTACGTTAATCCTGTGGCTGCTGTGCTTCACAATGTTGCATCTACAGACGTAGACGATGTTGGAACGGTCGTGTCCAGTGGGACAGCTACGGGTGGGAGCCTCACAACTCTCGAAGATACTGAAGCCGACTTTGTCTCTGATGGCGTGGCAGTAGGGGACTCGATCGTCAACGATGAGAATGTCGAGATTGGTGTTATTACTTCCGTAGATGATTTGAATAATCTCTCATCTTTCGTAGGAATGTCAAATCCAGATAGTGGTTTGAGGGGACCTCCTGCGGACACACCCAACCCGCAGATATTCGCCCATCCGAATGAAGAAGGCGACGCTTATCGTATTGTTGCAGCTGATGACACAGGCGCATCTCTGGTCTACATCGTAGGGCATAGCGTCTTTCGCACTGAGATCGATGAGTTCGTGGTTCTCAATGGACAGACAGATGTGCCAACGGTCAACCTATACGCTCGCCAGTACAGAATGCGAGTGTTTGGTAGCAACGAGTCGGAAGGTGCTATCACATCTACGACTGACGATGTAGCGACGACTGTTACAGCACAAATCAACGCAGATAGCAATCAATCGCTGATGACTCCGTACTCTTGCCCCATCACTCATACCTGTTACATCACCTATTGGTGGGGAGCACTTAGCAAGGGTGTGGGTGCCACTACTGTATCCATTATCCATTTGATGGGCGGTACACTTGGTGCTGGAGTTCCCTATAAGTTGCAACCTCGCTCCTATACTAGCACCGCTAGCTCTGGGCATGAGCACCCTTACTTTTTGCCTGTTCCCTTCCCAGGTGGTGCAGATCTATGGATGATGGCCGATTCGACCACCAACGGGACTGGTGTGTCGGGTGGCTACTACCTTATAAACGTGGAGAATTAATATGCCTCCTGATGAATTCAAGCCGTTTAACCTCTACCTGAGAGAAGCTGGAGGCAACGAGAATGCTATCGGCGACTACTCTTCAGTACCTGCCGAGTTCGTGCTACAGCCTGCCGGGAAAGATGTGTGGGAAGTCAATCGCGTCATCGTGTCAATCCAGGGCGATTGCGGACGCGGCGGGTATGGGCAAGAAGATAAGCTGGTCAAGGGCATCTCAGTGAAGACCACGGACAGCGCGGGGAACACGCTCAACGATATGACGAACGGAGTACCGATCATCGAGGAGTTTCAGTGGGGGTCACAGTGTTTCGATGTGAAGCACCATGAGACGAATGAGGACAATACGTGGTTCTTCGCTAGGTGGACGTTTGAAAAGACTGGCGTATCTACGATCCTAAAGCATCGTAAGAAGCTGGTCGTTACCCTCAACGACGATTTCGAGCACCTCACCGTTCATCGCTTCAAGGCCGATGGTAAGAACCTCCTGTATCTACAGGGGAGCTAAACCACGAGGAGCGCAGCATGTTCCGAACAGTGCTAGCAATAATTTGCTTCCTTGCATTCAGCGCGCAGGCCGAGGAACTAACAATCACACGGCTGACTACCGGATGCAAAACTGTCTCAATCACGACGACTACTACAGAAATCTGGGTTGTAGCCAATACACCGATCAACATCATACTCGAATCTAATGGAAGCGGTGTGGTTGTTGCGATCTACAAATGCACTCAGCGAGATACCGATTACTGCAGTAGGTACTGGTGGGATCATGACCTTGATGGGATACGAAATCAGAACACACTGGACGGAGTAGGAGATACCTTCTCCCACAGAGTAGAGATACCCGCTTCTCTATTCACTCGGGCTGAGGTCACTACTTCACCCTCTGCCGATGACACAGCAGAGATACAAGCTTGTATCAAGTAAAGAAGAAAGGAGAAAGATGAGGCGAATTGTTCTACTGATTACACTACTGGTAGTAGCACTTGCGACACATGTCGCATATGCGAAACCCACCGTGAAGCGAAAACACAACATAGATACGAATGTGGTAGATACAATTACCTTCCCTATAACAGAAACAGGTGTGGATTCGCCGCCGATCCTAGTGAATGGTCTTTGTACTGTGGTCTACGAATCCGCAGGCTCCGACGATGCATCTCTATACCAAGTGGAGACTGGTGCTACTGCTACGAGCAGTGGAATTTTGATTGCCGCCTACACCGATAGCACGACCGTGCCAACTACGTTTCAGGCAGGTTCTAGATGGGTGAGGGCTGTAGCTGTGTCGGCTGCTACGGGTGGTAGCATAATGCGTGTTACTTGCTCTAATATACAGCTCGCATTTAGCCCAGTAGACCAAGAGGCGATGTGCTCGTTCAAAACTGTGAAGGGTGGCAGTCGCAAGCTTCACTCATCCCGAGGTTGGTACGAATACGACTGGACGTGTCCGAATTACAACTGGTCTGCAGAGATCGGAGGTATAGACGGAGACGACATCACCGACTACAACACGCCCACCACGGCCGGCGGCAATTCGTGGACGATGCTATGCGACGCCGATGGCACCACCACCAACGGCACTACGGCCGAGGGTACTAATTGTCTGTACGATGGCGAAGAGCCCCGCATGTACTCGATGGCCGACGTAATGCTGGCTGCGGACCAGACGCGCGATGGCGGTAAGCTCTACGGACCAGCTGGCCTCTACCATCATCGCTATTGCGGGCAGGGTGAGCAGCCTGATGCGGACCCGAACGGTTGCCCAGTACTGCGTCACTCTCCTACTCATCAGACCCGCGTCATCTCAATGACACGTGGGATTAAGTTCGTCGGTGCGGGCGCTGATTGGGACGGACCCCACGCGGAAGGTCGGGAGAACTTCTACTTCATCCAAGATGGCGGGTCAGACACGAACGGCAGTGGCACCATTACTGACGCCGACGTGACTGATGCTCCTGGTGTACTCGACCCCGGAGGCGCATCGGGCTTTAATGGGCAGCACTTCCCAATCACATCGGGTCGGTCTGGTCTCTCGAATCGGGCAGAGGTGTGCGCGCGGCCATTGAATTCGACGGGTTGCGTCACTAGCGACGCTGCTGTGTTGCAGTATGCCCTTGAGCCTCTCAGCCCGATCGGCCGGGCGGGGAGCTTGATTCTGGAGGGTTTCGATGCGATCAATAACGCTAAGGTCGAGATTTGCATCGACGACAGGATCACAACGTCTGGCGTGGTGGACGAAGACCCCCGTATCCTCTGCACGCTGGCCAACCCCGATGCGACGCGCCCCACATCGACAACCGGCGGCCCCGTGATGGCTGGTGTCTCGGGCGCAGCGGAGTGCATCGGGGCTTACTCCGCGATGAAGGCAATTGCTGAGGCCCTGCCATACGACGAGCAGGCATATCTCAGCATCGATGTGCGAACGCAGGAGTCGTACGCCGTTCTGCCGACGCACACTGATGTGATCCACACCGTGCTTGCTCGGGTTGCCGAATTCACCGACACCTCTTGCGATTCGGGTAATGGCCAAAAGATCAGGATCGCAGGCACGGACGCTAGCGACTTTCTAGATATCTTCTGGCCCATTCACATGACCGAGTATGAGCTGGGCGGCGAACAAACTGGGGGGGTCACATTCACAACCGCATCGAAGCTGCATCTCGACGGCGGAGGTTACACAGATATCACGGTCATGCCGGGCGTCTGGGAAGGTCGTGATTCTCCGACTGCGGACGCTGACTGCCTCACCACCCTTGCTGGGGCCAACGAAGAGAACTGCGACGACGTTGAGTTAATTGCAACCGGCGGCGGTATCAAGGGCGGAGTTTATGACTCTGCATTCTTCTACGGCGGCGGGGCCGGCGGATTCGCGTTTTCCGCAATCGATGGCCCTCCGGTGGGTTACGGCAACGAATTCATGCGCAACCGAGTATGCAAAGCCCATGGTCTCGTGTCCGATGCCAGTGGTTGGATACTCGAGAATAACGTGTGGTGCGACAGCCTATCAGCCGGCCAAGCCGTCGTGGCCGCCGGATTCGCTCCCGGCTTCCAGATGACTGGGGATGAGTTCCGCAACAACGCAGCCGGCCAAGGCATCACCTTTCAATACACACCGAACGCGGTTGTGCATAATATCCGCATGATCGGCAATCAGTTCGGCGGCGCAGCTATCCGACTGAGAGGCGCGCGGCATGTGATGATCGACGGTGTGCGGGGGTATGGCAACAAAGGTACTCCGATTCAAATCAGGCCGACCAACGCTCGCGATATCTGGGATGTCACAGTACAGAACACCAGCTGGGTAGCGCATAGCACCTTTGTGGGCCCATCGATACCGCAAGCAATGATTCTTATCGCGGACAGCGCCACTGGAGACCCAATAGCAGTTAATACTGCTACCGACGAAGCAGTAGCGTCGGGTTCGCTGCGATTCATCAACAACAATCTAACCACCCACGGTGATGACCCGGAAGGTAGTACGTGTGCGATCTTTTTCGAGGGTGGTACGGGAGATGATAGCGATATTACAAACGGCTTAGGCAGGACTGTGGACGACTACCGACACCTGCTCCACTTCGACGGCATCAGCATCGAGGCAGTATCGGATGGTAGCCCCAGCGGCACCATGCAGGCTATTTGCCTGGGCAATAACAGGAACGATGAAAACAACCCTGGGACAGATTCACTGGACGGAGCAGGAGCGATGGTCGGCGGGATGCCTTCGTGGCGAGACATCTATATCAACAGTGTGCTGCACCCTAATAACCTCTACGCCTCGCAGCTTGCAGCGTCGGTGCCTGGCTGCGATACTCTGCCTCACGGCACAATCGTACGGATTCACGACGACACTACGGCTATCGGATCGTGCGATCACACTGGAGGTGTGCTCGACGGCACCGGAGCGTTCACTAGCCTATGCGTGTGTGACACAGCTGCTGATACGTGGGCACCGCTAGACTGATGTCCTTAACTGCTAAGATAACCGCGTGGATCGGAGCTGCTCTTGCAGCCGCTGACATCTTACTGTCGGTGCTAACTTACGGTACTGACCAAGCTGAGTCAGCTACGACCTCAACCGTGGTGCATGAATCGCGACACGTGCGAGTTGAATCTGATGTGAAGCATATCGGTGAAGTCGTGAAAGAACAGAACAAAGTGATTCAGGCGCAGCTATCGGAAGGTCGTGAAATGCGCATAATCATTCTGAAAAAGATAATGGAGGATTGATACTATGGAATTTATTACATTCATCATGGCGCATCAGGCAGAAGCGCTCGGTATCTTCGGGGCTGCGATGGCACTCGGCGGTGCCGTCGTGAAGCTCACACCAACGAAGAAAGATGACGCTTGGTTCAAAGCAATCAAGCGTGCGCTTGGTATCACGGTAGCCTGTATGCTGATGGTATTGCCACTGGGCTGCGGCTCGGGCCTCATGGGCATCGGCAATGAGTGGACTACTACTGACTGCGCTACGCTCGACCTCGCGACGTTCATGCAAGGCTACGTCTGTACCGGCCAAAGCCAAGAGGTTTGCCGACACTCTGCGTTCTCCGCGTACCACGCAGGCATGGCGATCTGCCTCGGAATCAGCGATGAGGATGAGGAGCCAGGGTGAAACTAGGATTTGCACTCCTCTGCCTCGCCGTCTTCACACTCTGTACCCGGGGGGCGCGAGCTGAGTCTATCCTGATCGCGTGGGTGCAGCCAGACTACGAAGTCGGCGACCGCTGGGAGCTTGCCCCTATCTGGGCGCAGCTCGTGCCGATCTGGGGCTCTGGGGGCGTTCACAGCGCGTTCGTTGAGGTGTCGCTGCCAGCGACTCTGCAGGTGCGGACGTGGCGGGGGCTGAACGTGAGCGATACGTCGGAGCCGGTGGTCTATGTGCCGGAGTTGTCGCTACTGACGGGGCTAGTGGTAGGCTGCGTAGTGATAGCCTGCAGTGCTTCGAGAGCTTCTCGTCCGCAAGCTTCACAAAAATGGAGGTCCTTCCAGAGCTGGCGCTTCACAGCCTCATCGGCCTCGGCCCAGCGATCAGCCATCCGGCTCTGAGCTAGGACGTAATCCCGGAGCGCCCTCTCAATCAGCTCGGCGGTGGCGCGGAGCCTCTCCATCTCGTCCACAACCTTTCGTGTCGCAGTGACAAGAGTCTCCTCGCTGCCGTACTCGTCTGCGTGGATGCCGAGGCGCTTCAGCTCTTCGACTGCGCCATCGAGCATCTTCAGGTGGTGCTCCTGCGTCTCCTGCAACTCCTCCACCAGCTCGGCGGTGGCGCGGAGGGTGGCGTTCTCGGCCTGAAGTTTCTCCGCGATTGCAATTTCACCCGCTAGTCTGATACCCAGAGCGTCCGCACATTCCTGCACTGTGTCGTGTGGGCAGTCCCCAGTGTTGCAGCCGTCCCATGCTAGGTATGACTCGAACTCCTCGATGCGCTGTGCCTGGGACTCGATGAGGTCGGCGGCGGTGTTCTGTTCGTCTTGGCTCGCATCCCCATAGGAGTACCGCAATTCAGCTAGCAGCTCCCGCAATTCTCGGGCTTCCTTCGTCTCGTCAGCCATCCCGCTCCCCCTTCTCCGCGTCCGCGTATTCTTCCGAATCTTGCTCAGAGTGATAGATCCAAGGTTTTGTGTCCGCAGCCGGGACCTGGGTCAGTACGAACTCAGGCGACTCGGGGTCATAGCCGCCCATCGCGTCCTCCGGGCTGGCGCCGACCCTAACCACCCGCTGGTCTCTGATGCGAACGAGAACCCACTTGCCGGCGTACTCCGGCGGGATTTGCGTGTAGTCCACCGAAGGGATAACGACTGCTGGGGTGGGTTCCGCGTCCGCAGTCAACGCGGCTGCTATGACTTCGGCGCGGTGTTGGGCAACGGCTGGCCCCTCCAGGGCGCGAACGTATGCGACAGGGCTACCCTCATCGTCCCAGATAAGGCGAAAATCTTTCATTCCATCTATTCGCAACGGCAGCTTGAGGGGGTCAGTCATTGGGGGCTCCTTTCCGATCGCGAGCTGAATAGCGACGGTCGTTGACCTCGATAGCGTACTCTTGCGCGGCTTCGTGCATATCACTGCCCTCTTCGTGGCCCGTTGGCAGTACCAGCTCGGTACCTATGATCTGAACATGGGTGTTCTGCCAGAGTGTGTGGCGAATCGTGGCTTTCTGTTTACGCGAGAGCTTCACACCCTCTCCTCCCTCAGCT
>Ga0114923_10002536_pt1 | contig 12336 bp, 21 predicted proteins | sample SumtaG_FD_89578 | JGI IMG/M metagenome (GOLD analysis project Ga0114923, IMG submission 89578) | Deep subsurface microbial communities from Indian Ocean to uncover new lineages of life (NeLLi) - Sumatra_00157 metaG | ecosystem: Environmental > Aquatic > Marine > Oceanic > Sediment | place: near... | reverse complement strand
TGTTTTTAGGTATTAGTGGTGATGAGGTTTGGAGATGTCATCATACAGATGCTAATAAAATACAGAATTGGTGGAATATAGATAATATTACTTCTTTTATTTTAAATGAGTATATGATTAAAAAAAATAAAACATTAGATTTATTTAAGGGTTTAAAGGAGGATGATATAAAAGGAATATTAAGTAGTTCAATTAAAAAGGAATTAGATGATTATTCTGGTCCATTTAATCCAAGAAAAATTATTGATTTTTTTAATTTAAAATATCATTATTCTAATTGGGTTAGTAATTTGGTTAAATTTTATGGGCAACATTTTAAAATTTTTCTTGGATTAGTTAATAAAGATTTATTAATTGATTTACAGAATATTAATATGAAATATAGGGTATCTGGTTCTCTTCAGAAATATATAATAGAAGAAAATTGTCCTGAATTAGCAAAGATTCCATATTGTCATGATAGATTTAATGAAGGTAAATCCGTAAAAACAATAATAAAGAAAATTATATATAAAGTTAAATTATTAGCAAATAGAATATCACATAGATTGTTTAATTTTAATATTTTTAAGTATTTTCCTGACTTACCTCATTATTATTGGGTTTGGTTGCCTAAATATCATAAACAGTTTATTTTGGATACTCTTGATTATGATAATATGATAACAAAAAGTCTTTTTAATAAAGATGAATTACAAAAGATTGTAAAATTATTTTTAAAATCCGACTATTCTACTAAAGCTTTTGTAATTTCTCTTATATCATTAGAAATTTATTTAAAAAACATTAATAAGGAAAACAAATTAATAATAAATTAAGGAGGTTGTATAAAATGGAAAATGAGAAACAAATATATAATAATATAATTTGGAAATATTGTCTTTTAATTTCTTTGATTGTTTGTGTTGGGTCATTAATAAGTTATTTGGTTTTGTGGGGTTTAATTATTTTATTAAATCTAACAGCACTTGTATTAAATGTAATTGCAACAATTCTTGGTTTTATTATAATAATTTCTTTTATTATAATATGTATTCTAACTATTATGCGAGATATTTTAGAAAAGGAAATAAAATGAAAATAAAAGAAATTTTAAAAATGTTGTTTATAAAAATTCCATTATTTGTTGTTTTTATAATGTTTTTTTGTTTTAGTTCTTCATCTAAAGAATATAAAAATTATATAATCGAAGAGAAATATAAAAAGGAATATAATGACAAAGTTCAAAAACTTAACTAAATATAAATTTATTTTGATGAATACTTTTGGTAAAAAGGGAATTATTAGTTCAAATAAGTATCATCTTAAAAAAGCAATGGAATGGTTACAATATGCTTATTTGAAGTCTGATGATGATGGAGTTTCTGGTGGATATTCTTTAATAGATGGTTGGAAAATATCTGATCCTATTATTTCTAGTGGTTTAATTTCTACATTAATTGAATATAATAAAACGTATAATTTAGATATTGATAGAAATTGTTCTAAACTTTTAAGAATTATATCTAAGTGGTTATGTTCAATACAATTAAGAAGTGGGGCTTATCGATTTGGAATAACTGATGATGAAGTTAATAAACCTTCTGCATTTAGTACTGGTTGTGTATTATCAGGTCTAATAGATGCTTATAATGAGTCTAAAGATAAATTGTATGAATATACGGTTATTAAAGCCGGGAATTATTTAGTAAGTAAAATACAGAAAGATGGAAGTTGGGTTGAACAATGTTTTAATGATAATACTTATTCATTTAATATTATGACATCTTGGTCTTTATTGAGATTATATATATTAACTGGAGATTTAAAATATAGGAAAGTGGCAATTAGTAATATACGTTGGACTTATAAACAAAAAAGAAAAAATTTTTGGTTTAATAATAGTATGCCTAATTTTGATAATAGTTCATCGTTACGATATATATTATATATAGCAAGAGGATTTTTGGAATGTGGATTAATTCTGAATAATGATTCTATATCAAGAGTCGCTTTAGATGTAGTGTATATATTATCAAAATATTTTGATAGTGAGAAAAAATTGCCTATGGTATTTACTGATAAATGGTATGGATTGGATGAAGGTTGTTATTCTGTTTATATTGCTCAATTATCTATGTTATTATTACGATTATATGAAATTTATGGTATTAAAAAATATATTGTATATGCATTACGTTTAAATGATTATTTGAAGGTAATACAATCTGTAAGTAAGAAAAGAGATATTAGTGGTGCGATTAGAGATACTAATCCTATACAGAGTGGATATTCTCCTTTTACATTTTCATCTAATACTACTAAAATTTTTTGTGATACCTTGATGTTTGAAGGTAGATGTTATTAAATGATAAAAAATGAGAATAATATTAGTCTACTTTATCCGCTTCCCACATATTTATGCTATCTCTATCTATGGATTTGGATTTTTTTATTAATTCTTTTATAGGTATTCTATAAGCTTTATTTTCTGCCGTTCTTTCATTTCGAGCCGTTAAAATTATTGTGCCATAGAGTGTAAAGTTTACACTATATTTTTTCATTGTACTTTTCTTTGCCATATTTTAAATACCACCTTTAATTTTTAATTAAATAATAATAATATTAATAGTTTAAAAATATTTACAAATAAAAAGATGTTATTAAATAATAACTAAAATATTTATTAAGTTATAAAATTTATAATAATTATATATAAAAATTTAAGAAAAATAGGATATTATGAAGAATAAACGGTTAATTTTTTTAATATTATTTCTTTCTATGTTTTTTGTTATTCCTTTAAGTAAGGCTGCTGATGGTATTGTTGTTGTAAGACCCAGAGGAGGTCAAGTATTTACAGTTGGTAATAATGTTATCTCTTGGGAAGCACCGGCAAGTCTTAAGTCTGTTAAAATAGATTTATATAAGGATCAACAAATTAGGAAGAATATAGATATGTATACTGTAAATGATGGTGAATATATTTGGTATATTAATGGTACAGTGGATCATTTTGTGGCTGGAGATGATTATCAGATTAGAATATCAGGAATTACAAATGCAGCACTTTCTGGAATTAGTAGTTGGTTTACTATTAATATGGTAGTACCATTTATAATGCCTGAAGTTTCGATTATTATTGTTGTAGTTGTTGCTGTAGTATTGTTAGCTTTAACAATATTATTTTATGAGAGAAAAACTCATAAAATAAAACGCTGGAAAGATAAAATTAATGCTGGTATTAGAAAAAGGAAAAGAATGAAAAAGTATAAAAGAAAGGTTAAAGCAAGAAATAAGTAATTTTTAAGTTTTTTTTTATTTTTAATTTAAAATTATGGTATATAAAAATGAGGAAAATAAAATTATATTTAGTTGTTCCGTGTTTTATTATTATAGTATGGTTTATTTACGCTTTGTTTCATCCTAATGTTAGATTTTATAATAATCCTGATCAGATATCCGATTTGACTTGGATGTATTATAGTGGTAAACAGATATTAATGAATCCATTTAATTTGTATACATCTGATAGTATATTAGTTAATACATATTATATGCCTGCGTTCTCTTTATTTGCTGGATTTTTCTTATCTCCATTTCCATTAATATTTGCTCATTATCTTATGGCAATATTAAATATTTTTTTAGGTATATTTTTTGTTTTAGAATTAAATAAAATTTATAAAATTCTTGGATTACAAGAAAGTTGGAAGAGATTTATTTTATTAATTATAAGTGTTTGTAGTTGGATGGTTTATGCACAATTTTATGGACCACAAAGTAAGATGATTGTTGCTTTTATTTTTACTATTTCAATTAGAAAACAACTTCAATCAAATGTTTTAGGTACCCAGAAGGGATATATATATTATTTTCTTATGATATTTGCTTTATCAATTACTCCATATTTTATATTTTTATTTCTTATTTTGTTATTTGATGATATTAAGATAAAAGATATTATGAAGAAAGTTAATATAAAAAAAATTATTATTTTAGGTGTATTCTTTTCAGTACAAAATTTCTTTTATTTCATATATCCAAACCTAATTTTTGAAGGTTTTATCAAAAGAGGATTATTATATGGTGTTGATAGAGGAATTAATACTTTTTGGCTTATTGATAGTGTTTATGAATTTTCAAATATGTATTTATCATGGTTTCTTTTGATTAGCCTTTTTGTATGTAGTATTACAATTAAAATAATTAAATTAAGATTTGAAGTTAAAATAGCTTTATTTGGACTAATTTATATCTGGTTTGGAGGATTTGGTTGGTCTGAAGAATTTATCCCTTTTAGTTTCCTATTATTCATATTTATTCCTTATATGAGAAATATTAAATCATTAAAGGATTTGTTATTAAAACATAAGTTAGTATCTTTATGTTTAATTATAATTTTTATTGTTAATATGTTGCCTATAAATGTTGAAATGTATTATAAATACATTCCCTTTTTGATAAATCAACCATTTTTAACATTAATTATTTTTAGGTATGTAATTTTATTGGGATTTTTAACAATTTTTATGTTTTTACTTCTTAGGAAGCCATATCTATTACCTGTAATGTTATTTAAGATATAAAAATAATAGAAGAATTTGATGAGATTTAGTTATAAGTATTATAAAATTTATAAATGATAAATTGTTTATATTATATATTATGGTTTTACATAAATTAAAAACAGTTCAACCGTTTTTTAGAGATATATGGGAAGGAGTTAAAACTTTTGACGTACGGTTTAATGATCGTAATTTTCAGGTTGGAGATCGTATACTTTTAGTTGAATATGGTCTTAATGGGTATGGAGATAATGCTATTTTATGTGAAGTAATATATCTTTTTAAAGGTATTTTAATGCTTAAGGAAGGGTATGTTGTGTTAGGAATTTCGATTATTGATAAGGTAGAATGTTGGTATGGAGAATAAGAAAAAGCGATTAAAAGCTACTAAATTAGGTATGATTTGTTATAGAACACTTGTACCACCAAATATAGCAAATTGGATAATTTTAGATTTAGGTCAAGCAGGAGACGTAGAAGCCAGAATTGAGGGTTATATTCAATTTCTTGAAGAAGCACGATTATGGGGTATTTCAAATGAGAAATTTATTGAAGGTACATTTGATGTTAGTATTGAAGATTTTAAGAAGTTGGAAGGATATAAAGAAGTATTGAAGACTAGAGATGATAATAAAGATGAATAAAGAACAAATTATAAAAAGAATTAATGAAGTTTATGGTGCTTTTCCTGAGGAAAATACATGCGAATTTGTTGATAAGTTTTATATGGTTTTGTTGGAAGCTTTTGGTAATGATAGATATAATTTAGATAATATAAAGGAGTTTATATTATCTACAGTATAAATGGTGATAACGTTTACTGGTAATATTATATATGATAGTTGTTTGAATGACGAGAATGGGTTATACACATTAGAGGATAATTCTATTGATATTTCTATTTATGATCCTCCTTTTAACGCTAAAAAAGATTATGGTGTTTATAAAGATAATCTTAAAGAGAAAGATTATATTAAGTTTATGATGACCGTATTAGAAGAATGTAAAAGGATAAGTAGAAGGGGTGTTGGTGTATATGTTGATTCTTGGAGGTTTAAACTGTTTTGGCAGTTAATATTTCCTGATGCTTTTCCTATTATTATAAAAAAAAGATGTCATACATTTGCTAATAAAATAAATCTTTTAACAAAATTTCATGTAATTCTTACCAATGCTTATGCTTTAAATATAAAACCAAAAAGTACTGATATTTGGGATGTTACTGTTATTACTGATGGGTATATTTGTAAAGAAAAAAGATATGATCATCCTGCGCAAACAGGAAAAGAACCTATATTAAAGTTTTTACGATTATTTTCAGAGGAAGGTGAAACAGTTTTGGAGCCATTTATAGGTTCTGGTTCTATTATTGAATGTTGTGTTCAATTGAATAGGAATTGGTTTGGGTACGAATTAAATGAGGATTATAGAAGTATTATTGAAGGTAGGATTAAAGATATGGAACTTATGGTTAATAATAAAAATATGGTTAATTCTTTATTTTAGATTATGACTTTAGAAAATGTTACTCGTGGTTTTGGGTTATTGGAAAGTTTTTTATCAATGAAAAGGATAAAAATCGCAAAAAATATTATAGGAAAATATAATGTTAAAAATGGGAGAATTTTAGATATTGGATGTGGAAGTTACCCTTTTTTTTTAGTTAATGTAAATTTTGATGAAAAGTATGGTTTAGATAATGAAATTTATGATCAATATTTTAAATATCAAAATCTCAGGTTGGTTGAATATGATATTGGTTCTGATTTACCTTTTGAGGATAATTATTTTGAAGTTATAACGTTATTAGCAGTTGTAGAGCATTTATATACTAATCAAATGTATAAGATTTTAACTAATTGTTATTCACTTCTAAAGAAAAATGGTATTTTAATTGTTACGACCCCAGCAAGATGGAGTAATATTATTTTGAAGTTGATGGTAAAGATGGGTTTGGTAAGTTCTGAAGAGGTAGGAGAGCATAAATATACCTATAATTTAAGGGAGTTACGTGATATTTTATTAGGAATGAATTTTAAACGGAAAGATATTTATGGTGGTTATTTTGAATTTTTTCTTAATTTATGGATTTATGCTATAAAAAGGAGGTGAGAAATGAAATGGATAAAATAGAATTTATTGCAAATATAAGACATTTTGGGTGGATTTGTTTTCAAATAGCTGCGGACCAGAAATATAATATTGATTTTAATGAAGATCAATTTAAATCATTATTGGATGGTGTGAAATATGCGTTAATGAACCCTGATGCTACAGCAGAAGAAAATCACGAAAATTGGATGAAAATGAAAATTTCACAAGGATGGATTTATGGTTTAAAAAAGGATTTTGTTAAAAAAACACATCCAGATTTGGTTCTATTTGATGATTTACCCGAAATTGAAAAGAAGAAAGATATAATGGATAATTTAATGAATAAATTAGCTTTAAAATTATGGAATGTTTTAGAAAGAGAATAATATGTTGTTAAGTATAATAATTCCTTGTTATAATGAGGAAGATACAATAAAAGATTTATTGAAGGAACTTTTTAGTATTGAATTTCCAATAGACAATGAAATTATTATTGTTGATGATGGATCTGATGTAAATCATAAGATACTTATTAGGGATGAAATTAGTAGTGGTAAGGTTAAGTTTATAAGATTACCTCAAAATCAGGGCAAAGGAATTGCTATACGTATCGGATTAAAGTATGCTTCTGGTAATATTTTTATAATTCAAGATGCTGATTTTGAATATTTCCCGGCTGATATTCCTATTTTATTGGAACCTATATTAAACAAGGAAACTGAAGTTGTATATGGAACACGCTTTGCTACGTCTCCCAAAGGTATGTCTAAATTTCATTATCTTGCTAATATGCTCCTTACGAAGCTAACAAATTTTATTTATAAGTCAGATATAACTGATATGGAAACTGGGTATAAATTGTTTACAAGGAAAGTATTAGAAAAGATTAGTTTAAAGGCACGAGAATTTGAATTTGAACCTGAAATTACAGCAAAAATTATTATGTGTGGTTTTAAAATAAAAGAAATTCCAATTCGTTATCATTATCGTAAATTTGGCAGGGCGAAGATAAATTGGCTTGATGGATTTGAAGGATTATTAGTACTTATACAACAGAGATTTTGTCTTGATTCTAAAATTTATCAGTTTATATATGAAATTTATAAATTTCATATAAAAAAAATTATTTATAGATTAACAAAATTTATTTCTAAATATTTACATTTAAGGGCTTAAACAACTTATGGAGGAAATATGATGGATATTATTAAAAAATGTCAGGATCTTGAATTAGAATTATCAAAGTATAAATTATGTGCTAGTTTGATTCCTAAAGGGTCGTTTTTTGCTAACTTAAGAAAGATTTTGAAAAGAGAACAATGGGATTTAATTAGGAGATTTGTATATAAAAAGGATTCTTATAAATGTTTTATATGTGGTAAATCGGGAATAAGACTCGAGGCGCATGAACATTGGGATTATGATTATGAGAATTCAATTCAAAAATTACAAAATATAAATGCTTTGTGTAAAATGTGTCATTTAAATATTCATTTAGGATTAGCGTTTATTTTGGTAGAGGGTGGTAAAATATGTAAATATGAATTGAGGGAACATTGGTGTAGTGTAAATAAAGAAGATTTGATAAATTTTAAAAATTATCGAATAAAAGTTAATATTTTATGGATGTTTAGAAATCAATTTAAATGGAAGATTGTCGATAAGAATAACAAAAATATTTTTGAGGGTTTAGATTTTAATGAATTGATTAAATCTTTAGAATAAAAAAAAATTAATTATTTTAAAAATGTTTTCTTTAATTTCTTTTTAAGTTCAGTTAAATTCTTTGCATAAACAGAAAATCTTGACGTATTAAATTTAGACTTTTCCTTAAAAACTCTACTTTTAGAAATATCTACTCTATCCCCTTCATAGAGATGCTGACCTTTCTTTTTGGTTTTTACTTTTTGAATATTATAAAATCTTGTCTTATAGGAATACATAGAATCTTTATCCCTAAATTCTATTTCAGTTTTTACACTTTTTTTTGTCATTTTATTCTCCTTTTTAATTTGTTTAATTTAAAAATAATTTTAATAATTTAGGTTTAAATAATATGTCCTTTTATAGAGTCTTCTCTATATATAAAAATTTTTTTAATTGCTCTTACTTTTGAAATTATTTTATGGAGATTGTTTCTTGCGATTTCTACCTTTTCTTTGTCTTTTTTATATATTAATTGTTCTCTGATTTTGGTTAATGTTCTTCTATTTCTAATCAAACCTGCTTCCATTTTAATTAATGTTTCTATTACATTTTTCATATTTTAACATCTTTTATAAATTAGTTTAATTGATTAAAAATAATATTAATACTTTAAAAATCTTTAGATTAAATTGAGTAAAGGGTTAGAAAAATATCATTTTAACAGTGATTAAACTTCAATTGCATCCAGGTTGACATTTTTATTATTTAGATAATTATAGATTAAATTAGATATAAGAAAGTTCATTCTAAGGTTTTTACCGTGATGATCTTCTAATTTCCTCTTTAATTTATTACATCGTTCTAAATTCTTTTTTGATATAGATATTGATGTAAATTCACCATTATCATCATTTTCTACCATATGTATACACCATTTATAATTTTTATAACTTCTATATTAATTATAAGATTAATTAATTATAAATATTGGGATTGAAATTTATAAAAAAAAATAAAAAAAATAGTTATATTTTGTATTTAAATATCTTTTGCGTGTAACGTTTTTCTTTTGTTAGCTTCGGCTCTTTTACATCCTTCTTCTACTATTGCTATCAATTTATCATTTAGTTTTGAATAAATTGTTTTAGAAACCATCATTGGATTTTCTCGGGTTCTTATATATCTTTTAACCCTTTTTTTAACTATCATTGGATCTTCTAATTCTACAATTTCAGGCTTAGCTTTAGCTTTAGGTTTGGCCTTAGGCTTGGCTTTAGATTTCTTTTTAGGCTTAGCTTTGGCTTTAGGTGCTTCTTCTACCTCTTCTTCTACCTCTTCTTCCATTAATTCATCAATATCGATTTCGTCTGATTCTTCAGGAATTTCTTTTTTTGCCATATAAATGACACCTCATTTTTTTTTTTACTTTTATTATTACTTAAAAATATATTCTACTTATATATATTAATATAGTAATTATTATTATATATAAACATTATTAATTAAAAAGGGTATTAGAAATAGTAAATTGCCTTTATCTTAAACATAAAAAATAGAATTAATTTTTAATTTTTAAGTATATTTTTGGTACATTGAAAAATCAGCATATATATCTTTTTACAATCTCTTCCAGGTTTTATGTTTTTCTATATTAAATTTTGGTAAACCGTAGTTATTAGTTCTAACCATAAATTTTTTAATTCCCATAACTATTTTATCTTTCATTTCCTTCTTTTGTTTAAATGTACCACCAGAAAGTGAATCTCCAAATAGGGTAAATAATTTATCGTTTATTATTAATTCAACTTCATATATGATATAATTTGTTTTTGTATATGCTGCATATCTTCCCGTGAGTGTAAATTTTATGATTATTCCTGTTGGTTTATGTTTCCATTCTCTATTATTACTTTTTTTTATATTCCAATTAGAATACATTTGATAATTTATTTTATCCATTTAATTTTACCTTAGTTTTAAGAATATGGTGATAATCCTTTTTTAGTAATAGACCATTTAAAGGTACGACCATATTTTTTCTTTTTAACTAATTTCCATTTTTCAAGGAGATGTAATATTTCTAAAGTATAACTCCCTGACATTTCCACACGGTTTTTAATTTGTTTAGTTGATGCAGATGTTTTACGTTTCTTTAGGTAATCCAATATCATCCAACCAACATCACTTATTACACCAATCGTTTCATTTTTAAATTTTTTTACATTACCTAAAATATATTTGTTCCATCCATCATGCCGAACGACGTTTCCTTTTTTATCAACCCAATATTCATTTGGAGATTCTTTTTTCAATTCTACATAAATCTTTAAACCATGTTCATCATATGTATCAAATCTTACTTTTGTTTTAGCAAATTTTTCAATGATCTTTTTATTAGATGTTTTTCCTGTCAATTTGTAATTACCTTTATTATTTAATTAAATAATAAAATTAATACTTTAAAAATATTTACTAATGAAAAAGATATACTAATTCATGAAATTGATTTATTGTTGTAAATCCATTGGACTTTCTCATCATTTTCTTTGCAGTCTTAATAAAATCATTTTTTATTACTCTATCCTTTTGTGTTATATATGAACCTTTTAAGTTTCCTAATTCCCGATAATTTTCTTCTATAACAAATCTATCAGAAGGAGTATTTAATTCTAAGATCCAACCAACCGTTCTATGACCTGCTGCATTATTTACATCAGAAGAAACTCTAATATATACTTCAGTTGGTTCGTGTTTCCATTCTTTATCCCAAGTACTTCTATTGGTTATTTTCCAATTTACTTTTTTTGCCAACTTTTTAATCACAATTATTTATAAATATAATAAAGTTAATACTTTAAAAATATTTACATAATCAAATTATCCCACATCTTACTGCCGCTTCCAATAGGAAGCTATATATGTTAATATATAGATGATATTGTAATAGGGTAGATAATTTATTGTCTACCGTTCAAGATTATATATAGACAGTAAGATTTGGAATTCCACTTTTTTTGTGCAAAAAGGTAAAAAAAAAGTTGAAAATTTAGCCCTATATAATATAACATATAACATATATATAGAATAAAATCAAAACCTAGAAAAATAAACTATAACTTTTTGTACTCTACCTTAAATTCATTTTTATTGATTCTTTTTATACTTTTTAATTTATGAATTTTTATTAGCTTTTCCTGGCTGGAAATGACAGGGAAGTTATGTATTTCATTATTATGTTTTATAGAGCCTTTTTCTTTAATTCTTTTATTAACGAAATCAATATGGGATTCGATTCTTTTATTAATATATTTATTTGCAAATAGATTCATATCTCTAAGTCGTTTTTCGATTATCATTTTGAATTTCGGGTCGATTTCATGTCCAATACTATTTCTTTCGGATAACATTGCAGCTATCATACTTGTTCCCGTTCCAATAAAGGGGTCACTAATAGTATCATCCTTTATCGAAAACATGTTAATTAAACGATATGCCAATTCAAGTGGATATGATGCACTTCTTTCTCTGGTTTTACTATTTTTTAATTTTTGATTTGTTCCTTTCAAATCTAACCATATGTCAGAAAACCATATATTACGTTCTTCCCAAAAATATGAACTTTCTCTCCTTTTATCCTTTAATTTTGGCTTTTTGAATTCCCTTTTTTTTCCTTTTCTAAACAATAAAAGATATTCATGTTCTAATGTAATATAAGCTCCTGGAGGCATCATTCCCGAGCCCATAAATTTATTTGGTGCATTTGTTTGCTTTCTCCATAAGATTTCTGGTAATGATTGAAACCCCAATTTTAGAAAATTATTAATTATTATTGCGTGTGAAGGAAAAAGTTGAAAGTTTTTATCAATTGTCCTAGTTGCGTCCCCAATATTTATACATGCAATACCTCCTGGTATTAGAATTCTATATGTTTCTTCCCATATTTTATTTAATTCATCATGTATTAATTTAAATGCTAAATTTCCCCTTTTTAGTTTAAATGCTATTTCAATTTCAGGATTTTGTCTAGAAAACATTTCATCCCACATTT
>Ga0114923_10002534_pt1 | contig 12340 bp, 8 predicted proteins | sample SumtaG_FD_89578 | JGI IMG/M metagenome (GOLD analysis project Ga0114923, IMG submission 89578) | Deep subsurface microbial communities from Indian Ocean to uncover new lineages of life (NeLLi) - Sumatra_00157 metaG | ecosystem: Environmental > Aquatic > Marine > Oceanic > Sediment | place: near... | reverse complement strand
GTAACAGCACCGCCGGCAATGTGCTGGTGACGGTTTTGCTGAGAAGCGCCAAGACAAACAAGACCAGTGCAGCGACGTAGACGGCGATATGCTTTTTTCGCGGCAGCCGTTTCGCCCCGAGCGCCCAGCGCAGATACACGAGCGCAGCGGCCAGGTAAAACACGCCCGACAGAACGTTTTTGCGTTCGGTTATCCAGGCGACGGACTCGACGTGGACCGGATGAATTGCGAAGATTGCCGCCGCGAGGGCCGCCGCCGGAATATTCAAGAGCACAAGTATCCGCCAAAGCAATATTGCGGCGATAGCGTGCAGTACGATATTGACAACGTGGTAGCCGGCGGGGTCCAATTGCCAGATGTGATATTCGAGCCAGTATGTTGTGTGGACCATGGGGTAGTATTGCGGGGTGGCTTTGGGGTCGAGCCAGATTTGCTTCAGGCCGGCGAGCGAGCGGAGAGTCGTGTTGTCGACTACGTATTGCTCGTCGTCCCATATGTAACCGCAGCGAGCGGCGGGAACGTAGGCGAGGGCAGTGAGGACGAGCAAGGCGGTAACAGTGAACAGGGTTGTGTAAGCGGGTCGGATGACCAGTGGCGGTTCGGCCGCGGGGCCGATGCCCGGTTCTGTCGCTTTGTGATGGCTTTTACCCATGACGCCATAATGGTACCAAAAACGCCGCGGCAGTACCATAGCCTGTTGGGGGGATTAGGGAGAAGAAATCCAAAATCCTACCGCCAATTAACCAACTACTTATGCTTTCCGAATTAGGCTGGATAAAAGGGGCGAAAACGGTTATATTGCCGTGAATCGACGGTCGATTGTCTTCGATGAACCATGAACTAAAAACTGTAAACCGATATGGCACAAAGAATTGACAAGCATACGCTGAAAAACGGGATGGTGATTTTGGGCGAGCCGATGGCGGCGGTTCAATCGGCGGCGTTCGGTTTTATGCTGCCGGCCGGTGCGGCCCGATTGGCCGACGGGCTCTGCGGTTCGGCCAACGTGATTGCCGACTGGCTCTTCCGCGGGGCAGGCGAGCGTGACAGCAAACAGCTTTGCGACGCCCTTGACGGGCTGGGTCTTCACCGTGCAAGCGGGGTATCCAGCAGTCATATCGCGCTTGGAGCTGCGCTGGAGGCGGGCAACCTGGCCGAGGCACTTGATTTGTACGCCGATGTAATATTAAGGCCCCGCTTTGAGGATGGGCAATTTGTCCCGGCCAGACAATTGGCCGTAGAAAGCATTGTCGCTCTTGAGGACAATCCGCAGCAAAAGGTCATGTTGAAGCTGCGAGAAAGTTTCTATCCGGCTCCTTTGGGCCGGAGCACGGTCGGCAATATTGAAGAACTGAAAGCACTGTCGGCCCAGAAGACAAGACAGATAGTCAAAGACAATTTCAATTTGTCGCAGACGATTTTTTCCGTCGCGGGCAAATACGACTTCGATGCGGTGTGCCGGCAGATAAAGGACCGCTTTGATAGCGACAGCGACACACCACCTGAGACGGTCAAGCCGCAACCGCAGCCGGCAAAATATACTCACATACCGCATGAGAGCGCCCAGGTGCACATTGGGCTTATGACCGGCACGGTCACGCCGCAAGACGCAGACTACTATAATGCCAGGGTTGCCGTATCAGTTCTTGCCGGCGGGATGAGTACGCGGTTGTTCACAGAAGTGAGGGAGAAGCGCGGGCTGTGTTATGCAATCGGCGCCAGGTATCATACGCTGAAAGAGGCAGCCGGTATAGGCTGCTATGCCGGCACCACTCCGGACAAGGCGCAGGAGACGCTCGATGTCATAAAGACCGAATTCAATCGACTGAGCGAAGGCGTGAGCGAGCAGGAAATCCAGAGAGCGAAAGTCGGCCTGAAATCAGCGTTGATACTGGAGAGCGAATCGTCCAGCAGCCGGGCCGGCAGCATAAGCAACGATTACTATATACTGAGCAGGGTCAGGAGCCTTGATGAGATAAAAGAAAAAATTGAAGCGACGAGTGTCGATTCGGTCCTGCGGTTTTTGCGGGCCAGGAAGTTCGGCGATTTTACGGTGGTGACAATCGGGCCGAAAGAAATCAAAGCATAACTGCACAAGCCACAAGAGCATAACAGATGGAATTCAAGAAAGAGCAATTAGACAACGGTTTGACAATCATCGGCGAATTGAACGATAGCGCCAAATCAGCGGCTGTGGGGTTTTTCGTGCGGGCCGGCTCGCGCGACGAAAGCCTTGCGATAAACGGCGTATCGCATTTTCTGGAACATATGCTTTTTAAGGGAACCGAAAAGCTCAGCGCACAGGAGGTGAATGAGGCCTTCGACAGAACCGGAGCCCAGTTTAATGCATTTACGAGTGAGGAGAATACCGTCTTTTACGCCGCTGTGCTGCCGGAATACCTGCTCGATGTTACGGGGCTCTGGATAGAGCTGATGCGGCCGGCGCTTCGAGATGACGATTTCAATATTGAAAAAAACGTTATCAAAGAAGAAATCGCGATGTATAAGGACCTGCCGCAGTTCGATGTTATGGACCAGTGCCGTAAATTGCATTTCGAAGGTCACCCCTGTGCACACAGCGTTCTCGGCACCGAAGAAAGCATTGATGGTTTGGCCGCTGAACAAATGAGGAATTACTTTGCAGGCCGATATGCGCCGAATAATATGGTGCTGGCGGTTGCGGGTAACTTTGAGTGGGATATGATTCGCTCGGCGGCGAAAAGCTCGTGCGGCAAATGGCAAAGGCAGCCGGCCGCACGGACGCTGGAACACTTCGCCGGCAGTAAGAAAAAACAGCGCGTTGAAAAGCAGAATCTGTCCTGCGAGCATATTTGTCTTATGAGTGAGGGGGTATCGGCAACGGATGAACGCAGGTTCGCCGCTACGCTTTTGGGGACGATTGCCGGCGATGATGTCGGTTCGAGATTCTTCTGGGAACTGGTAGACAAGGCGATTGCCGACACGGCCAATATGCAGTTCGGGGCGATGGACGGGACGGGACTGTTTTACAGCTATATCCGCTGCGGCAGTGAAAACGCCGCCAGGGTACTGGATATTGTCGGCAATATCTTCGATGGTTTGAGTAAAAACGGCGTCACAGAAGATGAACTGCGAAAAGCAAAGAACAAGATACTAAGCGCACTGGTTATAAAGAATGAACTGTCGATGGGTCGGCTGATAGATTTGGGCTTTAGCTGGATATATCTGGAGAAGTATCGAACGATTCAGGAAGATATCGATGCGATAAAAGCGGTGACCGTTGATGGCGTCAATTCACTCATACAGACGCTTAAGCCGGGCGAGTTCACACAACTGTCAATAGGGCCAGGCGGTTGACGTTAGTTTTGAGTTTTGAGTTTTGAGTTGGGGCGAGGCGAACAAATAACGAATCCTTCTACAATGGCAGCGATAATTTATTGCGCAAGTTCATTTACGGGCCCGGAATTGATGAGCCCCTTCGGCAGGCTCAGAGCAAGCTCATATGTATGATTGATGTGGCTGTCTGCAAAATTAGTGAGCATGAATCCGCTGCGGAGAAGGCTAGAAAAGAAAGAGTAGCGGAAGAATACAGGAAAGAAAGGGAGAGGGCAGCAATACGGGAGGCCTTCAGGAAGAACCCTCGTGGTGTCCTGAAAAGAATCTGCGGTGTGCCCTAGTATAGGACAAAAGCTATGGACAAAGATAACCTGAGCATGAGACACTGCCTTTCACATGGATGGAACGCATACAGAAGTAATGCAATGAAAGCCGCAGTACCTTCTGTCTTTCTGTTTAGTTGTGGATTGACCAAGTGGTATTGGGATGGCTTCATTCATGGCTCACTGGTTTATAAGATACTGTGGATGCTGTTTGGGCCGGTCTTAACCGCCGGCTATGCCTTTTATTGTCTCAAACTTGTAAGAGGTGATAAACCAACCATTCGAGACTTCGCAGCGGGAATCTTACACTTTGGTTCAGTATGGCTTACAACTCTGATCTTCAACATCATTGTTTCTATTGGTTTGCTTTTGTTCTTGGTTCCTGGAGTAATCTGGTTGCTGAAGTACGGCATGAGCATGATAAGTGTTTTGGACAAGAGGGTTTCTCCTCTTGAGGCGATTAGGTTCAGCGGCCGAATAACTTCAGGGTACAAATGGAAGCTTCTATTGTTGCATTCTGCCATACTAGCATTGATACCTTTACAGTTGCCATTTTATTACGGGCTTTCCTTGAGGCTGAACTGGGTTAGTCTATTTATGGTGGTCAGCTTGATCTGCTATCTTTTCGTAGTCTTGGTTCTAGCTCCTTTGGCTGGTTTGGTGCTGACTTCGGCATATGAGAAACTGAGTAAAAAGTACGAAGACGAAAACAGACCAGACGTTACTTTCGAATGATGGACTAGAAAAGACGAACTCGGCAGGTTAAAGAAAATCAAGGACAATTCCGCAAATACGCTGGACATATCCGGTTCGCGGAACAGTGCAATAAATCAAAGTCACCTGATACTCGATGCAAATTGGTCAAATACATACAACGTTGAAAATAGTCCCGGAAGTTTGTATAGTAGCGACATTGTTTTAAGGTCAAAAGAGTATCGTCCGTCGTCAGGCCGGAATGGAACGGGCACGAAGAAAAGGCAACGATATGGAGGGTTTTATCGTGAGAATGCTAACCGGCGTGATTGCAGCTATGTTTTTGCCGGGGATTTGGTGCGTTAATTCGGCTGCTGCCGGTGACCAAGGCAGCCTGGCGGAATATTACGGTTTCAGCCAGATAGAGATAGTGAAACTGAACTACGGCATCAGTAACCTTAAGGTGGCTGATTTTAACGCCGACGGTCGCAACGATATCGCGGCCGTGAACAACCCAAAGGCGAGGATAGAACTTCTGATACAAAAACAGGCCCTCGGCCCGGCGGAAGAGGAAGTTACGGTTGACCCGCAAGATATAGATATAAACGCCATCAAGGCCTTGACCCGGTACCGGCCTGAGCCGGTGGCGGTTTCGCAGGAGATATTCAGCCTTGCCTGCGGCGATTTGAATTCGGACGGGCTGACGGACCTGGCCTTTTATGGTCGGCCGGCCGGGCTGTATGTGATACTTCAAAAGGCGACAACAAAAGCCGACGCAACGACGCCGGGCAAACTGAGCTGGCAGAGCAGAAAAAAACTCAATATCACCGACGGGGTACAAAGGGCCCACTCACTTGTCTGCGCGGATTTGAATAATGACGGCGCGGATGATTTGGCACTGGCGGGCAGGGACGGTATCTATGTGATTTTGCAAAGAACAGACGGCACGTTAGCTGAGCCGGTAAAGTACGCGACGACCGCTCAGACGCTGGGAATCAGAGCGGCTGACTTGAACGGCGACGAGATAAACGACCTGATTTTGATTACGAACGACAAGGAAAAGCGAATCCACGTGCGGTTCGGTCTGGTCACGGGCCAGCTCGGCCCGCAGATGAAGTTTTTCGTGGAAAAACCTTATTGGCTCAAACTTCACAATATCGACGAGCTTGCCGGCGACGAAATGCTGATGGTTGACAGTGTCAGCGGCAGGTTGATTTGCTATAAGTTAGTTGCCCGCGAGGATAAGGATGTTGACTGGCCGATTCTGTATTATCCTCTGCCGTCGGGAGCAGCGAGCAGTAACAGACGCGACCTTGTAGTTGCGGACCTGAACGGCGACGGGCTTGCGGAGGTCGTGATAAGTGAGCCGGAGTCAGCCGAAATTATCGTTTATATGCAAAAGGCAAATGTGGGGCTGACCGAGCCGGTCAGATTCGGCGCCTTTGCCGAGATCGAAAGTATGTCCGCGGCCGATATCGACGGCGACGGGCGGGCGGAACTTTGTATGCTGAGCGTCAAGGAAAAGATAATAGGGATAAGCCGGTTTTACCAGGAGCGGCTCAGTTTTCCCAGACCAATCGAAACAATCGGTGAGCCTGTGGCAATGGCGGTTGATGACGTTGATAACGACGGCTGGCTCGATTGTCTGTATATCTCGAAGGACAGCAATGACAGCAGGATATTAACGGTGGCGTACAATCTGGCGGCAAGCAGTGTAGAAGTCGGCCCTGTGCAAAACATCCCAATGCCGCCGAAGCCGGACAGAACAGGCGGGAATGAAACGGTCAGGAAACCCACCTTGGTGCTTGATAAACTCAACACGAACCCCGACGGGATGAAGGTGCTGGACGTTGACCAGGACGGGCTGAAGGATGTGCTGATATTCGTGCCTTACGAACAACCGATACTTGTACGTCAAACGCAGACAGGCAAATTCGAAGTGGTCGAATCTCCGGCTGCTCAGGCCAGCCTTATTAAAGAGGCCACATTGCACTCGATAGCAACGGCGAATGTGGACGGCCGGGCCGGAAAAGAATTGCTCATCGGGCAAAGAAACTTCGCCAGAAGCCTGGTCTTTGCGGGCGGCAAAACCTGGACCGTCATCGACCAGTACAATGCAAAGAGCACCGAGAACAACATATCCGCGGTGGCTGCTTTTGCGATTGAGCAGGCCGAACCCGGCGCCAGGCCGGCGATATTATTGCTCGACGGTCAAAAGGGACAGTTGCAGATACTCACCGCCGGTGAAGACAAGACGTATCGTTTTGAAAAGCAACTTGATGTCGGCAGTTGGAATATGGCAAGGAATCTGAAATTGTTATACGCACCGCTTACCGGTGGTGATGCGAAAAGTATTCTGGTTTTCGACAGTGAAAAGTTCGCACTTATCACAGGCCCGAGTGACGACGGAGGCGTGCAGCATCTGGAACAGCAGTTCAGTTACGAGACAAAGATAAAGGACGGCGAGTACGGCAATCTCGCCGCGGGCGACATAAATTCGGACGGCTGGGCCGAGGTAATAATGGCCGATTACAGGCACAATCACATCGAGATACTTGCTCTGGACGGTGAAAACAAGCCTGTGCCGGCGATGCGTTTCAAGATATTTGAAGAAAAAAGTTACCGCAACGCGAAAAGAAAAGATAAATCCGCGGTTGAACCGCGTCAGATGACCATCGCGGACGTTACGGCCGACGACAAAAACGATTTGGTTACCCTCATACACGACCGTATAATCGTTTATCCGCAAGACTGACCGGGGCAACTTTCTCAAGTCCGGCGCGAGACAGATGACTCATTCAAAAGCAAAAGTTTTCGTCGCACTTAGCGGCGGTGTGGACAGCTCCACTGCCACCGCCCTTTTGCTTGAAGCGGGTTACGACTGCTCAGCGGTTTTTATGATTACGAACAATCAGGCTCAAGCTGCGCAGGCGGATGCGGAAAAAATCGCAGCAAAGCTTGGCATAAAACTTTATGTGATGGACCTTCGCAGCGATTTCGAGCAAGTGCTTGACTACTTCTGCGGCGAGTACGCACAGGGCCGAACGCCCAATCCATGCGTTTTCTGTAACAGGCATATGAAATTCGGCAAGGTGCTGGACTTTGCGCGAGCCAACGGCGCCGAGTATTTTGCAACGGGCCATTACGCACAAGTTCTCGACACCGGCGCCGGTTTCGGTCTTTATGCCGCAACCAATTCGAGCAAAGACCAATCTTATGCCCTTGCGATGATAAGAAAAGAGGTGCTCGGCCGTCTTATACTTCCCATGGGCAGGTATACGAAAGACCAAACCCGGAAAATGGCGGCGAAGTTCGGATTAGGCACGGAGAAAAAGGCCGAGTCGCAGGAAATATGCTTCATACCAGACGACGATTATATCGCGGTGCTGGAAGACAGACATCCTGAACTTGTGCGCGAAGGAAACATCGTCGACGGCAGCGGAGAAAATCTGGGTACTCACCGCGGCAGCCACAGATTCACCATCGGCCAGCGCAGGGGGTTGAGAATCGCGATGGGCAAACCTTACTACGTTACAAAAATCAACGCCGAGACAAATACGGTAACACTCGGGCCCAAAAAAGAGGTCATGCACAATAAGCTGACCGCAAACAGGGTGAACTGGCTGGTCGCGCAAGAGGCACCGGCGTTTCGGGCAAGCGTGATGATACGGTACAACTCCGCCGGCGTCCCTGCTACGGTAAGCTGCGGCCAGGATACGGCAAGCGTCGAGTTTGATGATAGCGTTTCGGCGATAACGCCGGGCCAGTTAGCGGCTTTTTACGTCGATGACGAACTCGGCAGACGGCTGGTGGGCGGCGGCTGGATAGAAAGGGCCTTCGATTAGAAAATGCCTGTTCATCTACCTGCGGGCACGGAAAACTTGACCGGCCGACAGGTTATGATATAATCACCGACCGGTACCAAATTAAGCTAAATCCGGGACAGAGGACCACATATGGCCAAAACATTGGGCGAATTGGCCGAATATATCGGGGGACGCGTTATCGGCGACCGTAACATCGTAATAAAGTCGGCGGCGACGCTGGCCCAGGCAGGCAAAGGCGATGTAAGCTTTCTGGCAAATGCCAAATATGAGAAACTGCTTCGCACCACCAAGGCAAGTGCGGTAATTACGGGAAAAGAGACAACAAATACCTCAGCTACGCTTGTGATAGCGGACGAGCCTTATTACAGTTTTATGCAAGTGGTAGTTCTTTTACACGGCCATCGCAAGCACAAGAAGGTGGGCATAAGCAGCAAGGCCAACATCTCCGACAGCGCGAAAATCGGGACCGACTGTCACATTCACGACTTCGCGACGATTGCCGACAAGGCAAGGGTGGGCAACGGCTGCGTAATATATCCGGGCGCATATATCGGCGGCGACACCCAGGTTGGTAACGACTGTATAATTTACCCCAACGCGACCATTTATGACGGCTGTCAAATCGGCAATCGCGTTATCATTCACGCAAATGCAGCCGTAGGAGAAGACGGCTTCGGCTTCGCAACGCACAAGGGCATCCATCACAAGATACCACAGGTCGGCGCCGTTATAATCGAGGACGACGTGGAGATTGGCGCTTGCTGCTGTATTGAAAGAGGCACACTGGGCGATACTATTATAGGTCAGGGCAGCAAGTTGGGTGACCTTGTCGCTATCGGCCACGGTACCAGGATAGGTGAGCAGTGTCTGCTGGTACCTCAAGTGGGCGTAGCGGGTTCAACGACGGTCGGAAATCACTGTATAATAGGTGGTCAGGCAGGCCTGGTCGGACACATAAACATTGGAAACAACGTGATGATTGGAGCCCAGGCGGGAGTAACCAATGATGTGCCTGACGGCAAAAATGTATTCGGCGCACCTGCAATCGACGCACGCAAGGCCAAGAGGGCCTATAGCCTGATTCAATACCTGCCTGAGATGCGACAGGCCATTCGAAAATTGGAAAATCATATTTCAGAAGCGACGCAACCGACAACCTCGGACAAAGACGTCGAGCCAGGTGCAGCAGAGGACCCCGAGGGCAGCAGTGAGGCCGGATAACAATAAGCGACAAGCATAGATTACAACAACTGGGGCGTGAAAGGTGTGAGGGCCGGCGGCAATTGTGCAGACAAAGAAAAGCAAAGGAATTTACCTTGAGCCGCAGACAGTTTCCCAACCCGGAGCAACCCGATAAACTCGGGCTTATCGCCGGTCAAGGCCGATTGCCTTTTTTGGTTGCCTCCGGTGCAAGGCAGGCGGGGCGCAAGATAATCTGTGTGGGTCTGGCCGACAACGCAGAGCCGGCACTGGCCGACGAGGTGGACGTATACTACAGCGTCCCTATCGCCAGGGTCGGCAACTGGATTCGAAAGCTGAAAAGACACGGAGTAACAGATGCGATTATGGTCGGGCGAGTAGCAAAGCGACGGATATTCACTCCGTGGCGAATTCTAAGATACCTGCCGGACTGGCGGGCGATTAGAATATGGTACTGGCGTCTGCGTGGAAAAAACAAGCTCAACGATACGCTTTTGAGCGCTTTGGCAGACGAGCTGGCCAGCGGCGGGGTAAAACTGGCCAACTCCACGACGTATTGCCAGGAGCATCTTTCAACCGAAGGGCCCATGACAAAAACGGGTCCCGGCGGGCAGGTCAAATCGGACATAGATTTCGGCTGGGAACTGTTAAAAAAGCTGGTTGAAATGGACATAGGCCAGGCAATTGCGGTCAGAGAGAGGGAAGTAATCGCGGTCGAAGCGCTCGAAGGGACAGCAAGGATGATCGAACGGGCCGGCCAACTGTGTAAATCGGGCGGCTGGACGCTGGTCAAGGCCGCAAAAGCAAAACAGGACATGCGCTTCGATGTGCCCTGCGTCGGGCCGGATACGATAACGAGTTTGGCTGCCAACGGCGCCACATGCCTTGTTGTCGAAGCGGGAAAAACCATAATCATAGACAAAACCGAAACACTTAAACTGGCCGACGAGCTGGGCATCGCTGTTGTCGGATACAGCGGCCAAAAGGATGAGAAATGCTGAGAAAGCTTACGCAGGAAAACAGAAGGATAACGGAACCACCGTCTGAGATAGTTATCAAGCGTCCGCTTGCGCGAGAGAGAGAAACTTTGGCGGTAAAGACGGTTTTGCGGGCCATTGTGGGTCAGCGTTATGTTTGTGACGCCAATTGGAACGGCCGAAACGTGATTGTAAAGGTATTTTCAAACAAGATACACGCACGACGGCATCTTAAGAGGGAATGGAGGGGCCTGAGCATCCTTCAGGCAAGGGGCTTAAACGCCCCGAAACCATTGTTCACCGGCCAGACCGAAACCGGCGAGTGGGCGGTGGTGACGGAAAGGATAGCGAACTGCACGACGGCGCTGAAAGTTTTCCAGGAGGCTCAAGACCAGCAAGCAAAATCCGATCTGCTCTGGCGGGTCTGCACTGAACTGGCAAGAGAACATAACAAGGCGGTAGCCCAAATGGATTTGCACCTTGGCAACTTCGTTCTGACGAATAATAAGGTCTTCGCCCTCGATGCCGGGCAGATGAAATTCTATAAAGCCCCGCTGGGCAGGAGGCAAAGCATTACGCAATTGGCAATACTGATATGCTCTTTTGGTGGTTGGGACAGTTTGCCACTGGAAAAACTTTGCCAGCAATACGCCCGCGGCCGCGGCTGGCACTTTAACAGGTGGGACCAGAGGTATTTACAAAAACAGCTTGAGGTACAACGAAAACGACTGCAGAGACGGGCCCTTAAGAAAACTATGCGGACCAGCAAACGACATATAAGAATCAGGACAACTGAGTATCTGGCTGTTTTCGACCGGGACTTCTGCCAGGGCCTTGAGCCCGCCGAGTTCGTCGGACAGATAGACTCGCTGATGGACAGTGGGCAGATTCTTAAAAAGGGAAATACCTGCTATGTATCGCGGACAAAATGGAACGGCAAAGACATAGTCGTTAAGCGATACAATCACAAAGATTTTTTTCATTCGCTTCGCCATACGATAAAGAAATCTCGCGCCAGGCGCAGCTGGCTGAATGCACAACTGCTGAGGATGATAAACATGGAGGCGCCGGCGCCGCTGGCGTTTGTTGAGAGACTACGCACAAATCTTCTCTGGAACAGCTATCTTGTAACCGAGTACGTCGCGGGTCAAACGCTGTACGAGTTTCTGGAAGATTCCAAAGTCACAGACCGGCAGCGTTCGGAGGCCGCCGAACAGGTTGCCCAGGTACTCAACAGGCTCGGTGAAAATCGTATCAGCCACGGGGACCTGAAGCACTCAAATATAATCATCAACGATACAGCAGCGGTTCTGACCGACCTCGACGCCATGAGGGCACACAGATTCTCACTGCCTTACAAAATAATGCGAATCAGGGACATAAAACGCATCAGGCGAAACTGGCCTGATTTCGAATCGCTGAACATCACCAGGTAAGAAAACGAGAATCGTCAGAACTGACTGAGAAACCGCAGGTCGTTTTCGAAGAACAATCTGATGTCGGTGATGCCGTATTTTCGCATGGCAAGTCGCTCAATCCCGAACCCGAAGGCCCAGCCGGTATACTTTTCACTGTCGATTCCGACCGCATCGAAGACATTGGGGTCGACCATGCCACAGCCGCCCATTTCTATCCAGTCTTCCTTGCCGTTCTTATCGACCCACAGCAGGTCTACTTCGGCGCTGGGTTCGGTGAAGGGGAAAAAGCTCGGTCGAAAGCGCCACCTTGTGTCGGGCCCGAAAAAGGCGTGGATGAACTGGTCTATGGTGGTCTTCATATCCACCATAGTCACGCCCTCATCGACGACCAATGCCTCAAGCTGATGGAACATAAACATATGAGTTGCGTCAACGGTATCCGGCCGATAGACCCTGCCCGGCGCGACGAGGCGAATCGGCGGGGTGGTGTTTTCCATGACGCGAATCTGGATGGTTGAAGTCTGACTGCGGAGCAGGGTGTCGGCATCTACGTAGAAATTGTCCAGCGGGTCTCTGGCCGGGTGCTC
>Ga0114923_10002533_pt1 | contig 12341 bp, 13 predicted proteins | sample SumtaG_FD_89578 | JGI IMG/M metagenome (GOLD analysis project Ga0114923, IMG submission 89578) | Deep subsurface microbial communities from Indian Ocean to uncover new lineages of life (NeLLi) - Sumatra_00157 metaG | ecosystem: Environmental > Aquatic > Marine > Oceanic > Sediment | place: near... | reverse complement strand
GGCAAAAGAATGTACCATTTGTGGAAAAAAATCAATGATGGTTTGGAAATTAAAAAAACTCCGGGGGAAATATAATCCAACCATCAAAAAAAGAAAGTACCCAAATTTACAATGGGTATGTTTATCTTCAGGTAAAAAAGTCTTGTCCTGTGCAAAATGTATTAAAGCTTTAAGTAAAAGGAAGTAATTTCCCGGGGTGTAGTATAACGGTATTATGCAGGGCTGGGGGTCCTGTGAACTGGGTTCGATTCCCAGCACCCCGAAGAAATCAAAAAATCCCGACCGTATCGGGATTTTTTGATAGCCCTGCTTATCTTTCTATAAAGTTTTATCGGAAAAAATTCCAAGTGGGAATCTTAGTCCTCGCCCACGGGCGGGGAATCATATCTAATTCCCTTTAAGAACTTTTGTACCAGATCTAAATAGAAGTTCAGCAGGGCTAATTTAATAATAAACTCTTAAAAGTATTTGGTCAATGGTAGAAACTTAAGTAAATTAAGGAATAATTAACAGTTTTTAAACAGTTTAAGTGATTTTGTTTTACTTTTTAAAGATTTAAGACCTTAACTGTTTGTTTTATTAAAGAAATAACTACCGGTGGAGGGAGTAAACTATAAGAAGGATTACCTTCATCATCTAAAATTACCCAAGGTTTCTCTTTAACTACCACTTTTTTCTCTTTTTCTGACCATTGATAATAGTATTCCGGGGTAATTTCATAATCATTAATGTATTTCTTGGTTTTTGTTTTTGGAACTGAATTTCTTAAAAAAACTTTAGGAATTCCGTAAAGAGATGAAGCTTGAGTTATTAATTTTTCATCTTTTTTCAATCTTTCTTTTATTGGCTTAATCCCAGCTCATCCCCTTCTTTTGGAAAAAGTCTCTCTCCTATGCATCGAGGATTATCACAAAGCAAATAAAATTCTTTAGAAACCCGCTTTGCAGAAGAATGCGATGAATGGGTTGTAGTCTTTGGATTGTATTCTATTTTTGAAGTGGGGAATAATTTTAAATTTCTTGAAGTCTGGCAGATCGGACAAACCACTCTATGTTTTATTCTTTCATCAATTACTCTCTCTGGAACGCTAATCAAGACAAAAAAATCAGGGTCATCACGATAACCAATTAAGTCGCGGAAAAATAAAGCAAAATTTATCTGATCTAAATCCCTTGGAAAACCATCAATAAAAATGGCTTTCTTTTTTCTCTTTTCAATTTCTCTTTTAGTTAATACTAAAACTAATTCGGTTGGTAAAAGAGGAGTGGTTGTACTTCTTTTCTCCAGAAGAGAAACTAATTCCTTAATTGAAAACCAACCTCGGTAATTCTTTTCTAAAAATCTAATTAACTCTTTTCTTTTTTTCTTATTTTTCAATTCATCATCAACCTCTCTTATCATGTCTCCAATTGAAAAATGCTCTACTCTTTCTGGATCAACAATCTCAGCAAACATTTTTGAATAAGTTCCCTTGCCTGAATTCTTTTTTCCCAATAAATAAGCAATAAAAGTATTTCCCTTTTTAAAGTAGTTTCTCAATTTCTTTATTTCTTTGTCAGCTTTCAATTGAAAATATTCCTTTCTTTCTCTGGGATTATTTAAATCAAACTTTTTATTTAATCCCTTGATTTTAGTTTTAAATATTGGAAACTGCATAATTTTTTCCGTTGGAAATTATTTTAACATCACCGTTTATATCGGTTCTAAAGACCTTTATACCATATTTTTCTAAAGTTTCCAAGGTTTCTGGATGAGGATGATGGTAAGAATTATCTTTGCCAGCCGAAATTACGGCAATTTCTGGCAAAACTTTTTCAATAAATTCTTCAGCTGTTGATGTTTTACTCCCATGATGACCGATTTTTAAAACATCTGAGTCTAAATCAATTTCAATATCAATAAGTTTTTTCTCTATTGATTTATAAGCATCACCGGTAAATAAAAAAGAATTCTGACTAAAAACTAATTTAGCAATTATCGAAGTATTGTTACTATCTTTAAATTCTTGACCCTCTAAACTCTCAAAGGGATGAAGAATATCAAGATAATAATTGATGTTTCGCCTCGATAATTTTATTTTTTGGCCAGCTTTGGCAATAAAAATATTGGCTTTTTCTTCTTCAATTAACCTTTCCCATTCTTTGAACTCTGAGGTTTCTCTTAAAATTCCGGTCCACAAAATATTCTCTACCTTATATCTTTTTAAAACCTCGATAAGTCCTGTCATGTGATCTTGTTCAGGATGAGTTAATATAATCAAATCAATAGTTCTGTCCCAAAAAGGCATTTCTTGACCCAGCTTTTCTAAAATAGTAGAGTCTGGCCCCCCATCTATGAGGATATACTGTATTCTGCCACACTTTTAAGGGAATTTTGAATAATTTGACTATTCTCTACAGGAATATATCCTATTATCTTTGCTTTTCTTTTCTTTGAATCAAGAATAATCTGGTCAATAAGATATCTTAGAAATCTTTGTTTTTCTTGAAAAGTAAAATTAACTATTCTTTCCCTTGCTAAATTACAAAAATATTTGATGTCACTAACAAATAAAGGTCGCTTAACTGCTTGGTTTAACTTATTTTCAACCTTTTTTATTTCTAAATCAAGCCTTTCCTCTTCTTGATTTAATTCGTTCATTTTTTCAAGATAATCTTTTCTTAAAATAACTCCTTCGGTAAAAATATCTAATAATCTACTTTTCTTTTGGCTTAAACTATTTTTCCTTTTAAGATGTTTTTGTTTTTCATTTTTTAAATACTCATTATCTTCAGATATTTTATTATTTAAATCCCAGATATGCTTAATAAGAATTTCTGGCTTCAATATTGATTCAGAAATTGAATCCCAAACAGCATCTTCTAATTTCTCTCCGCTAATTTGTGGTGATTTACAATCTTGAGGAAAAGGAAATCTTTTGCTTCTGTTATTACATCTATAAGTTGAGTAACTGTGACACGTAGCCCCAGCGAAAGTCGTGCCACACTCAACACATCTTATTAGTCCCCCACTAAGAAGATAAAGATATTTCTGGTTATTGGCTCTATGGTTTTTCTTTAATAATTCTTGAACAGTTGTAAATAATTTTTTATCCAAAATAGAAAGAATCTTTATGGGTATCCATTCGCTTTTATCTCTTTTTCTTCTTCTTGAATTAACTATCTTTCTATATTTTTTATCATTACTATTTACTTCAATTGCTTGGGTTTTGTTAAAGTAAGTAGTTCCTATGTAGCTTTCATCGGTTAGTATTCTTTTAAGACTACTTTGTCTCCAAGCAATACCTTTTGGCGGTTTAATTTTTCTCTTAGTTAATTCTTTAGCAACGCCACAAATGCTTTCAAGCTCTAAATAAAGATTAAATACTAACTTAAGTATCTCTGCTTTCTCTGGATTTAGTTTGTAATACCCCTCTCTTTCCTTGGTTTTCTTTATGTAATCATAACCAAATGGTGCTCCTGTTCCTACTACAATTCCTTTCCTGGCTTTATATAATTTTCCTCTTTTGGTTCTTTCAAGTATTTTTGACCTTTCATACTGAGAAACAGCTCCAAGCATATTAAATAATAATTCTGCCTCAGGAGTATCTTCTATTGGTTTATTACCAATAAATAACTCTATTCCATTCTTTTTTAGCTCTTCTACTATGATTCCCTGTTGATAAAGATTTCTGGACAATCTATCAACTGAATGAATATAAATCGCCTCAAACAATCCTTCTTTAATATCATTCCTTAATTTGTCTAACTCTGGTCTATCTAAAGTTTCCCCCGACCATCCATCATCAATATATTCCTTAACAACCTGAAAACCCTTACAGATTTCTCTTAACTCTGCTAATTGTGATTGAATTGTTTTTTGCTCTTCTTGTCTTTCGGTAGAAACTCTAGCATAGACTGCTACTTTTTTCATAGTTTTTAATGCAAAGCCCGCCTTAAGCTGTTGACTCTTGGCGGGCAAGTTGGGAAATAAAAAGAGTCAACAGCTATCTAATTTTATAATAACAAACTATAAACCACTGTCAATATTCTCCCTAATTTGAAATACGCTTTGGCAACTAAGGGGTGGAAATACTTCTAAAATCAATCTTCTAAGCCTGTAAGAGTTATTGCCATTGCCAACCCCTATATAATAGGGGTTGGCAACTAACAATTAACTAACTCTTACTAGGTTCTAGGGGCTAGTAATTGCCATTGGCAATTATACTTGGCAATTGGTAACAATCAGCCAGCTAGACTTAAATATATTCGTTGTTTTTCTTTTCTCGGTTTAATAGTTTTGTTTTCTTTTAGTTCTTTAATGGCCCTATTTATAGTGCGTTCAGAGAAATAAAGAGGAATTAAGGATTCAACAATCTCCTTCTGATATTTTTCACCTTCTTTTAAAAGCTTAATTATTGCTTCTTTGGTTCTCTCTACCTTAGTAGTTTCTTCTTCAATTTCACCAGTATATTTAAATTTCATCTTTTTTTCTTCTTCGATTAAATTTACTTTAAATGGGGAAGTAGGTTTCCCCTGTCTTAATTTTGGCTGGCTTATTACTAATTCTATTACCTGCTTCGTGAATTTAGGATTTTCTACCGATAAAAGACTATCAATTCCAGCTAGAATAGCAGTTGAACCTCGAAGTATTTGAGAAGGTTCGCGAGGATTAAAAAAACTTTCTTTGCGATTATGATGACTAATCAAGACCGTAATTCCTTTTCTTGTAAATTCTCGGAAGCAATCTATAAGTTCCTGGGTCTGCTGTGAATCGTTTTCATTCTTAGAATGAATATCTCTCAAAGAATCGAATATGATTAGTTTATAATTTCGCCAATCAGTGAAGCTTAAAAGAGCTTTCCTCTGCTCTGGATTATCAATTTTGAAGCCCTGTAATGGCATAAAATCAACAAGAGTTACAGGAGGAGGTCTTAACATTCGCCATCTTCTTTGGATTTCAGACAAAGGAGACTCTTCATCGATATAAAGAACTTTTACCTCTTTAGTGTTAAACTTTCCGAAGAGTAGCTCATTAGAAGCAACGCTTTTCGCTATTTCCAAAAGCAACCAGCTTTTCCCCGAACCTGGATTACCTGCCAAAATAGTAATTGCTGAAGAAGGTATAAGATTTTCAACAAGGAATTCCGCTTCTGGCGACTCCATTTTTAAAAGTTTATCACTCTTAATTACTTCCCAACCCAAAGGAACTAATTCTTCAGCTTGAATTTCCTTTTTTAATTCTTCAAATTGTTTGTTATTTTTTAACATCGCTATTTCTTTTGAACTAAAGATATAGTTTTACCCGTCTTTGCCATACTTTTTTAAGTCTCCTGAATAAGTTTTACTACTCAATGCGAAATTCAAGAGGTTTTGGGCGGGTCTTGCAAATTTTTCCTAATACACCAAACCTTTTCCATTTGTTCTTCATTTAAACTTATTCCCCGCCTCCTTCCCATTAAATAAAGGGCTATTTTTTTTGCCTCTCTCTCATCTTTTTTTTGTATTCCTGGGCCATAGAAATCAAAAACTACCCTTATAATTAAATCCTGTCGCTTAGTTTTTTTGTGGGGTAGATTTCTCATATTTTTGGCCACTTTTCTTGGTTAATTTTTGGAAATAGTTAAGAATATCTTGCTCATTCAAAAGCATTGATAAGGCCTTGGATAATTTAAAGTTGCCTTCATTACTGAAGGATTTATAAATAAATTTAATTTTTAAGTTATTGTCTTTTTGACTTGTCATAAAAGCAAAACCAGTCTGTTCTTGACGGGTAACTATACCTCCTTTAGCGGATTACCCGCCAAGAATAGACTGGCTTAGATGGAGGTATATTTATCCGCTTATAATATTTCAATCAAAAAACCCAATATCTTTTGGAGATCCAAAATAAAAACTTCGTGGAATCTCTTTTTGATATTGGGTCAACCTAATACTCTAATTAAGGGTATTAAAATTGAGATAAATTTTGAAGTTCTGATTACATTGTAGGAAGATTTAATTTGAAGGTCAAGGGTCAGATTATACTAGTTTCCTTCCATTTTTCGAGGATTTATGCTACTATTTAATTGTAAAAATTAAATATTTGAGATTGCCTAAGTCCTATTGGGATATGGTAAAAAACCCTACAAGATATAGAGTTCCTCGTTTCGGAGCACTCTTGTAGGGTTACCAGTCGAAAGGCTGGTAGGTGGAGGAATCCATCGCCGAGCGGGGAACTTTGTGTTTTTCGTCAATAAATCATCCACAACATTATGAAAATGAAAATAAAAAAGGTCGCAAATCAAATAAAAAGTATCAAAATACTATGTGGATACTAATTTTAATTTCTGCTATCTTTTGGGCAATCATCTGCTATATCTTGGCTCAAAAGAAAGATAAAGATAAGGGAATAGCTTTTGTTATGGGACTGATATTCGGATTATTCGCCGTGATATACTATGCCGTTTGTTCCGAAGGTTCTTTCAGATGTCCCTTTTGTCAAGGACAAATTAGAAGTGGAGTCAAAGTTTGTAAACATTGTGGAAAGGAGATTGAGTGGAAGTGATTTGAGGCACGGAAAATAAAAATAAAATAAATTAAAATTATGGAAAATCAAAGAGGTTTTATCCCATTATTAGTAATTGTAGTTACCTCAATTGTAGTAGTATCAGTAGGGGCTGGCGTTATTTTACATAAACAGGGCAAGTTAGCTCCACTTGTCGCTAATATCTCCGAAGTATTTAAAACATCTGAGGATATTACATCTGAAGAATTACAAATAGAAAAGGAACCAGAAATGAGCCAGAGAGAAACCGAGCAAGAAGAAAAGCTTAAAGAAGTCGAATTAGAAATTAAAGAATCAGAACAAGAGGTTGAAGAAACAGAGAAATTAAGACTTTTAGCTGAGACTGAAAAAGCTAAGGCAGAGGCGGAGAAAGCTAGATTAGAAGCCGAAAGGGCTAGAGCCGAAGCTGAGAGATTAAAGGAAGAAACTGAGGCTAAAAGATTAGCTGAACTTGAGAAACAAAAAGAAGAGGAGGCACGAAAAGCCGCCAAGGAAGAGACGTGGAGGAAAGCCGAAGAGGAAAAACAACTAGCCCTAGAAAATGAAGAATATTTATACTTAAAAGATGATTTAAACTACTATTATTCGATAATTGTAAAACTAGAAAAAGCACTTGACCAAGAAATTCGGCAGTGTGAAGTAGAAAGAGAAGGAATTGTTACTACCCATCTTAGAGAAGTAGAGGATTTAAGGTCTATTTATCTTTCAGCTGTTTTAGACAACTATGAAGAGTATTTGAGAGAGTATTCGAAAGGACTTTGGGCTAATGCTACTTGGTTGAAGGGATATAAAGAAAATATAGAATACTATTTAAATCAGTATGTAATCTATCTACGAAGAACAGATGAAGATGCACAAGCTTCTTTAGATAGGATTTCAAATGACTACAACTATTATGTGCTTTCTCCAATCGCCGAAGATCTGAAGAATTATAAAGCTAAGCTTCAAAACTATGGAAGTTTAATTCAAGAGTTGTCGCAAGAAGAAAAGAGAAAAGAACTAAATTCTCTTTTAAGTCAAGCTAATTCTGCTATTCAATCGGCCGAAGGGGAATTAAATAATCTCAATCAACTTAGTTCGTCTCCACTGGTTCCCAGCACAAATGTTAATTTAGAAATAGAGAAAGCTACAAATGAAATGAAAAGGTTAACTCAAGGGCTGGGGTCAGGATATGAAGATTTTAAAGTTTGTTTTTGGTTTGGAGGTTATGATCCAATATGGAAGCCGAATAGTGGAGGGAAAATTTGCGTATCAAAAGTCGGAAGTGCTTGTTACATTTTGGAAGGAAAAGAAACCTGCATATAAGAAAGTTTCTACTATTCCAGAAATTCCAGATGCAGGAGTTCGATAGAGTTATTTTTTCTAAAAGTTGAAACAAAAAGCCCATCACTGGGCAGTTTTTATTTACACTAGTCATATAATCTATGTTGAGCGTCTCACAACGCATCTTGTAGGACACAATTTAGAAATAAAAAAAACCATTACTGGATATTTTTATTTTTTAATTAACATTAAACTTGTTTATTTTTATATAAAACAAGAAGTGCTTTTAATCCACCTTCTTTAATTAGATAAGGTTGTTCTTTAATCTTCTCAAGTTTAGGATTATTATTAAAATAACGGCTTGTCAGTGTCTTTAAAAATTCTATGTTTTTTCCACCCGATGCTAAAAGATAAATATCTTCTATCCCTGTTTTTATATGTATATCAACACATTCTGTAAATGGTTCAGGGTCACCAAGCGCACTTTTCTCTGCCTTTGCTACTAACACAATGCCCGTTTTAAGAAGTTCGCCAGTAAATGTTAATCCAAGTTTTTTTTCTTTTTTGACTATGTCTTTTAAAAAGTTCATTAACCTTATAACTTCTTTGGTAATTTTAGGATCCTTTGGTTCAAGATAGAAGTGCGCTTTTCTTCCTAAAAAAACTAATTCTTGAATAAATAGCTTATTAAAAATACCTGCGTCATCTAGAGCTTTATAATAAGAAAAACAATCTTTAATTTTTGGTTCTTTCTGACACTCAGGAAAGTAGTATTCTTCGTAAAATAAGGTATTTAATTTTTTTTCATGTTCATCAAGAAACTTCTTTACAGAAAAATAATCAATAGATTTACTAAGTGTAGTATGTAAATATTGTTTTGTTTCAGGAACCAATGTTTTTGAAAAAAATCTTAATGCCACAGTTATTAAATTATTATTTGGGTTGCCAGAATCTTTTACCCGAATAATAAGACTTCCATTTTCAAAGTAATCTTTTTCTTCGCCAGTGACTAATTTAATTTTTGTTTTTGGAAATTCTTTTCCTATCAATTCATTATTCAGACTTTCCGAGTAGAGATTGATTTTTCCTTCACATTCGTTTGAAACCTTTTGTCGGTCATACCACTTTACTAACCCATAAATCCAACTCTTCACTATTTTTAACTGTTCAGGATACGTAAGGCCAATATGGAGAGTTAAAATTATACAAAAAAGAATTGCGATAAAATTTAAAATTAAAAAATGCACTTTTAAGGCAATTAAAAAGAAAATGAGCAATATGACTGATTCCGTTAATAATTTTTTAAAATCCTTTAACATTTTATAATTCACTCTCTATTATTTTTTTGTAACATTCTGGTTTATCACAGATCATTTTAATTTCTTCCTTATCTTTGAAAAGTCCTTGAAGATTATTAAAAGTAATTATCCTGTTACAAAAACAACACTTCAACAAGCTATTTTGGAGTTTCTCTAGTAAGCCCAACTTGACGAGTAAATTTTGTAAATCTTGATCGTGAACTGTTTGGATAATTTCTTTTTTCATAAATTTTTATTATGGCTTTATGTTATATTTTATATAATTTTGAAAACATTGTCCATAAGGCTAAAGATATTAAAATAATGTTAATTAAAAAATAAAAATATCCAGTAATGGTTTTTTTTATTTCTAAATTGTGTCCTACAAGATGCGTTGTGCGTCCTACAATATAGCTTATTCGCTAACCAGGCGGTTTTTATTATTACATAAAGTATAATATTTGAGTTCGTTGTACTTCAATTGATAATTAGAGAAAAGTTTTCCACTTGCGGCAATTTTATATAAAAAAAGTCCATCGTGGGCAATTTTTATTTTAAATCAACTTGATTTTCAAGGAAAAAGTGATAATTTAGAGATGTATATCAATAAAATATGCCAAGTAATCCCGAGCAAATAAAGAAAATAAGAAGGCAATGCCTTACCAATGCGGAAAGTCTTTTATCAGTCGCAGAAAAAGAACTGAATACAGGAATTGATCATGTATGTTTTCACTTGGCTCTTTTAGCCTTGGAAGAGATTGGTAAATCTATTTTAGTGACTATCGGTTTTACTTTATCTGTTACCGAAAAAGAAGGGGTTGGAATTTCCATTGACGATCATATAAAAAAGATTTTTTGGGCTTTATGGGGCGGAGTATTAACGGGAGAGAAGTTTTCTAAAGAAAAAATAGAACAAAGTAAAGGATTAGCTACAACTCTACACGAGAGGAGGCTGTTTTATTTGTATACCGATCCGAACAATCCGATAGATCCTAATGAAAAAATTGAAAAAGGTGAAGCCGAAAGGCTTATAAAATTGACACGGGCTTGTCTCGAGCTAGAAAGATCAAAAAAACTGATAGATAAATTTGAAGATGAAGATATTAAAACTTTGAAGTGGTTTTTTAAAGCAACCGAAGATACTGATAAACGAAAATTTATTTTTGGCACACAATCAATAAAAAAGTTACAAGAATTACAAAATGGTAAAGAATGGATTAATTGGGTAAGAGGAGTTTTCTTAAAAAACGAAGAAGAGATGAGGAAGTTGGCTGAGCAAGAATTAAAAAGACAGAAACCGTCTTCGGAGGAGGTTTTTAAATCTAAATATAAGATGAGAATTAGAATACAAAGTCAATCTCATTCAATTCGTAATAATGCTTTTCAGAAATGGAATGAAGGGGTCAATGATATAAAATTATACAAATCTGATAAGAAAAATTTAAGCGAATTTGCCAAATCAGAATTCTTTGCTGATTTTACATTTCCAAAAGCCATACCAATTTATGGGCTATGGGATCACGGTTTTTTTATGGCAAAAACGCTTGTTATTTCTTTGAACATTGCTACTAAGGGATTGTTTTGGTGGAATGTTCAAAAAGATATTGAAAATTTTTTTGAATACATTGTCGACTTAGAAGCTGATAAAAAAGAAAGTGTCAAAATCGGAATGCGTAAAGGTAAAAGATTATCTATAAATTGGGGTAATATGACCTTAAATCAGAGAGAAATGGGTGGGGTAAATATGATATTCGCTTATTTGCTTAAAGAACATAAAAAGTTAAAAGATTTTTTAGCTGCGTATGCTTTTGGAATGGTTATTTTTAGTAAAATTGACATACATCTAAGGCTTGAGGCCAATGCATTTGATGAATTTTTTAAGGCACTTAAATCCGCCCTTATCATTTTTAATGACTGGGATGGTAAGAATGATTTAAAAGAATCTATAAAAAAACAATTTAGTAGATTATCAGATCTTAAAGATTTGGATAAAACAATCCAATTTGGGATTGAAATGGATTTACAAAAAAAGAAGGTGCCAAACATAACCTTAACCGAGGTCGCTGCGATCAAACTTTATTGCGATTTTTATATTCAAATGAAGGCGCACGATTATTTTGAAAGACTAAAAAAAGAAGGGAAACTTAGAAGAAAACAAAGCAATTAGTATCTCTTCTTCAAAATTTCATCAAACAGGTTTTAACATCGTTCTTCCAAAACCGGTATTTCAAGAGTTCCTTTTGTAGCCGTAAGATAGGTTCTAACGTCGTTCTCGATGCGGAGCCACAAGGTACCCTTCAGGGGTATTTAAGATGGTACAATAAAATCTCTAAGTTTACTGGTATTTAGCTTAAAAATTCCTCGAATAAAATAATCCGAGTGATGAACCCGGGTTCAATTCTAATTGAACCATTATTTCAAAGTTAGGTTCAAAAGTAAGATTGGCGTTTTTTAGAAATTCGATTGCGGATGTCTTTACCCAAAGAGCCTTCTTTTTCTCTTTCTCTCTTTTTTTTTCTACTTCATACTCTAATAAGTAATTTCAAACTCTTACTTCTAACTCAAACTTAAGACTATTTGTGGAGCTAAATACATCAGACCAGGATCTGGTACCCTTGTGGTGTTTCAATAAATATAGCATCGCCTTGGCCGACGTCAAAGAAAGTAACTTCAAAAAAATGATAACGACTTAAATCGTAAACTGCCAGCCAGGTGAGGATATTAAGAGAAAATAAAACAGTTAATATTCCTACTATCAATTTTTTTGCCATATTATTTATTATCTTTAATATATATCAAAGATAGTTGAAAAACAAAAGCCGCCGAAGGCGGCTTTTGGATTAATCTATTTCAAGAACTTCTAGAAATTCTCAAATTTTTAGGCATTCGGTAAAATCCTAAACATTTTTGTTCCACATTTAGGACAAGTACCAGTCAGTGCCCTTCTCTTTGCTCCACCCTTTCCCTTCATGGCTACCTCTTTAGAGTTTTGTATTTCTTGTTTCTTATGACATTTTACACAATAACCTTCCATAATTTTGAACTTAGTGAAAAATTACAGAACCCCATCGATAATGGGAATCATAATTTTCCAAAAGAGTTAATTTTTTCAAAACCGACCTTTTCCACAGCTTAATTTACCTTAATTTAAGCATAAAAGTTAGTCAAGCCCCCCTGCCTTACTTTGCAAATCAACTTGTCTCCAGTCTAGAAATCTTCAACGAAGCTGAACATCTTCAAAAAATGATGAAATTG
>Ga0114923_10002532_pt1 | contig 12347 bp, 12 predicted proteins | sample SumtaG_FD_89578 | JGI IMG/M metagenome (GOLD analysis project Ga0114923, IMG submission 89578) | Deep subsurface microbial communities from Indian Ocean to uncover new lineages of life (NeLLi) - Sumatra_00157 metaG | ecosystem: Environmental > Aquatic > Marine > Oceanic > Sediment | place: near... | reverse complement strand
TGCATTAGCTCAAGTTCTTCGACCAAATCTTCAGGACAGCTGCAGGACATATCATCACAGCCAGTACTACCGAAGACTCCAATTTCCTCAGGCTGAGAAGTTTTAGATTTTTTTGATTTGCCAGTTAGGCTGAAGATAGTGTCTTCAGTGACATTAGCCATATATTGCTGCTGCCAAACTTCAAAGTCAGCGGCATCAAATTCACAGTTGTAATTGACACAGACCGGGATTTTTACTTCTCCGCCCGGGCCTGCATTGAAATGCAGTCTTGCGTATGTACTGCCATCCTGGGCTATGATAGCCATAATGGACCAGTCGCATGAGCCGAATACACGCTGGAATGTCGATTCATCGGTACCGCTTGGCTGTGGTGAATTGCCTGGATGTGTGTGGAGCCATATGCGGGCGAATTGTTCGGGCTTTCTGCCTGCTTCTACCTGATCTTCGAAAAAGTCCGCAACCGCATCATCCTCGAATGAAACTGAAACAGCAGTTACCTTTTGTTTTACCAGGGCAAAATCCGTTACAAATAGCAGATCATCAGCTTCGGTGATTCCAAAACCGCCGACTTCGTTATCCGTTATGTCACGCAGGAATACGAGTTTGGCCCAGGCTGTCGGGCTGAACCGCAGGGATGGTATCCGGTGTTGTTGTTTTTTCTTTAAGTTCTTCATCTTCGTCTTCCTCTCTCTGCTCTTGGCAGTTATTACATAAACCTTCTTCATTAATACAATCTTTGCATAATATTTCATCGCATTCGGAACATGCCGCGGTACAGGTACTGCAAACAGGTTGATTGCAGGCTGGGCATTCATAGCTGCAACCCATGCAGATTGTGGTCTCGCAAATCTGACAATAGCTGCTGCAACTGGAGCAATAATCATGCTCGCAATTCTCACAGTAGTAGCAATCATCGTCGGCAACTGTATAACCACAGTCATAACAACAAATACCTTCCCAGTCACTGAGAGCTACATATGGGCTGTCGGGGTTGTAGGTTTTGAGAATATTTGCCACCATCGTAAACAAGTCGCACAGCCTGCCTTGTTCGATTGCTACACGTATTGCAATATGGCCGTCGCCTTCACAAACTTGTTCTGAGCTTACATGCGGATGGGTGACATTACCGTCGGTGGCCGCTGGATTCGGCTCAAGGGCAATCACCTTATAAGGTGCGTTGCTGCTATAAAGCTTGCTCATCTGGTCAACAAACAGCTTTATCTCAAATGGCCCAAGTGCAATGTCATCCAGTTCGATTGAATCAGTTATTACCGAAATTGTCTTTTCCTCAAGATCAAATTTTAGTTCACCGAACTCATCTTCAATCTGATTTAAGTCTGCAAAAATAACAACCAATTTGGGCAGCTTGATTTCTTCGCTGTCAGATAAATTCTTGAATTGCTGCAACTGATATGAAAAGTCGCAAAGGTTTCTATTTACCCTTGTCTTTATTTTCTCAGCTGCTCCGAACCAGCCCTTGTCAACGGCGGTGTAAAAGATGTGTGAATCCTTCGCAACTTCAGAACATTTATATCTGAATTGCTCAAACTTGTCCTTGAGATGCCGTAATTTAGCTTTTTTGAGCTTACAAAATGCTTCCTGCAGCATGTTTGCCAGTTTTATTTTATTTCTGAATTTTTTCATAAAAACTCCTTGCGCAAAAAAAGACCTCTGCCTATAATTAAAAATAAGCAGAGGCCTTATGGTTAATGTTTGCGTTTACGCGGTCTGCTGGTGACTCAGTAAGTCGCTCCTTCAATCTTACGAGGCGTTATTGTAACCCTGTCGCCATCGCGCAAAATATAATCTCTGGGTACAGGCTGACGATTAACCCTGATAAGATGATCGCTTTCCTGTTGACCTTGCATCTTAATAGCAAAGAACTGATCAATGGTTGTGTTTTCAGCAATGTTGATATAATCAGCATACCCTGAACCGTCATTATTTATATACAGTATCCTCATGATTTTTCCTTTCGGTAAATTATTTTGTTTAAGTTGATTTTGCGTGCGATATGTTTACCCTGCATAGGCGGACTGCGCGCAATAGTACCATTGTAATTGTTCATAGATGTTCCTTTCTGAAATGAGTATTGATGTGTGTTTAGTTAATCCTTAAACATCGTCGGTGCAATCTCTTGAAGCATTTTTTGTTGCCAATGGAGATCACGTTCTATCGGCAAACCCAATGATCCCCGGATGGATTCGAGTTCTTTTAAACTGAAATAGCCAAGCTCCTTTTCATGTCCTTCCACAAGACCAAAGAATGTATCCTCGCCATCGAACTCCGTCGCCCACCAAGTCCAGTTTGAATCTGGCGTGAAGAACTTCACATGTGCGATTGCCTTGCCACCTTTGCTTTCCTGGGTATACAAAGCAGGCAGCTTTCTTCTGATTTCCTGTGTTAATAGTTTCATTGTCATTTTCCCTTTCTTTGAATAAGGTTGTTAAAAGCAAAAAGCACACCCCTTGCCAAAAGAGATATGCTTGAACGGACGTATTTCACGAATGTTTCTGCAGGTATTCCGACGGTGAATTGGTGTTTCAGGGCGAAAAACCTATGATAAACGTAAGTTTGAAATGCAGTTCCAACTAGAATGAATTTCTACGGGTTCTTCCGTCACAGCAGGTTATTTCCTAACCTTGTTGCTGTTTATTTGAATCGCTGTTTTTGGAGTGTCGCTATATTGCCATGTTTTGTAAAACACGGAGTAGTTGTCAATGGATCAAGAGCACGAATGTGCTGAGCAATTTTGGGCTTAAAGCCGAGTTTGTTCTAAATGATAGAATTGTGAGAAAAAGTATTATTTAAACGATTGAACTGATTTACTCTACGGCGTGTTATGCAGTTCAATGCTTTTAAGGAATTAACGGCGATCTATAGACATGGAAAACAGAGCGATCCCCCAAGAAGAAGGCTTGGGAAGTGTGATTAAAACAGTGAGAGAATTGATTGCTCAAACTGACAGCAGAATAAAAGCAAGTCAATACCAATAATAACTTCTTATGTTATGGCCACACTATCCGCCAGAACCCGCAGGAATTTTAGGAACTTCCTCCAGCCAATTGTCAGTCATCATTGCAAAGTCAATAAAATTAACTTTGCAATCCCCATTCAAATCACCAACCAATACCGATTCACATTCGTAATCAGCAGTCGTAAATGTCCAGACTGGACTTGAATACGTCACAACACCCCCGATAACTTCATCGACTTGCCAATTGTAAGTAGTATTCCAATCGAGATAGCCATTAACATCAAGGCTTGTATCAGTTAGGCCTGGGAAAACATATACAGGTCCGCCCTTGTCATCATAAAGATGGACGTTAAATTCAGAACCCGCTTTACCTTGCCATACAAGAGAAGTATTAGGGTCTATACCGCTGGTGGCATTTTTGGGAGAAGTTAAAACAACAGGAGGAGTTTCGATAGCAACAGAATCAAGAGGCATTGGGCTTTGAGATGGAACATAATTAATAGCACTAGTATCTCCAAAAGCACCTCCATTTATAGAGATACTATCCGAAGTTAATATTTGGTCATCTCCCAGTCCAATATTGAGCTGCCCAGTTGTAGTATTAACAGAAAAAAGCTCGCCGTCTCCATCGTCTATGATTACATATAATTCTAAAACAGAAATAGGCAATTCATCACCATAGACTCTAAATGTAAATGTAGTTCCATTATTGTTATTAAACCCAGCTACATTAAGATAAGCATATCCATCAGGGAACTGAGATAACCCGATAATATAAACATTTTCATTTGGAAGCCCATCGAAAGTAAAATCGGCAAGATAATAAATATTTGTACCGCTATAGGAACTCCCAATATAACTTATGAAATCGTCAACCGTATAAACAGTATCCCCCCAAACATTGCTAACACCAGCCAATAACAACACTACCACAATCGAAATATTTCTCAACATTTTCATAATAACCACCTTTCATGCGCCCTCAAATTAATCGGTGCAGATTAAAAAGCGATTCAATATTAAGGACAAGCATCCGTCCCCAGCCGAGTACATTGCAACCAGTTTTCAGCCATCATCGCAAAATCTTTAAAATCAACTACGCAGTCACCATTGACATCTCCAGCTATCGAAGAAGAGCAATCGTTAATAGTATCAAACGTCCAGAGCCTGCCAGGATGAACCACGTCTTCGCTATCAACCTCATCAACTCTCCAATAGTAAGCCGTTGCCCATTCAAGCCCCTCTACATCAAACACAGACTCTGCCTGCTCAAAAGAAACTTCTGGGAGATTGTTAGGGTCAGTTCCGAAGTAAACATTATGAACAGAACCATACGCACCTGTCCACCTTAACTCAACGTTAAGGTCAATATCTTCATCTCCGTCAGGAGGAAAAGGTTCTCTCGCGGTAACAGGATTAATAACCATGTGAGGAATTCTTACATCGTCCGTATATGTGATTGCACCAAATGAACCGATGTCTCCTTGAATGCCATCGAATTCAATGTCCTCTGTCCAGTAGACAACAACATTATCATCAAAAACTAAGGTGCCGTTAGAGTAATTAAGTGCAAAACCTTCACCGTCGTCGTCATATACACATAGGATTCCATCTATTGTATCACCAGCAGGGAAAATGTGCTTATAAGCGCGGCCATAAAGAAAACCGACATATGGAGGTTCATTAACAACCCCATTGGTATGATTATCGAACTCTGCACCAAAAACAATTCCTTCAGCGGTAATCTTAAACCCCCCAAAATGCCAAAGTCCAACGTTGCTAACAATGGAATCTGTGCCAGTGATCGGGTTACGAATCATCAGATTGTCTACTTGAGGAGTATAGTCCATAATCATCGATGCAACATTGAATGGTACAACTACTGGAATCAAATCCATAAAGCTTTCAATAACTGTCGCGCCCCTTGCCTCGCCACCAAACAACGCTGCACCAATACCTAAAGAAACAGCACCGACGACAGCAGCCTTTTTCGCTGCCTTAACGCCTTCCTTAACTTTATCAACTAAAGTTTTCATATTATATTAGCAACCTCCGATTTTATAAATTTTTATTTGTTGTCGTTTGCCAAGATTAACAACTTCTGCACTCACTCATAAAATCTATCCAAGCCATGGCAGGCCTTCTTGATGTCCGGCATCATCACATCAGCGTATACCTGCGTCGTCGTAATTCTTGAATGCCCTAATTGCTTTTGCACCAATCGCAGGTTCCACTTGCTTGCTTTCAAGAGGAAGCAAGCGTAAGTATGACGAGCTGCATGTATCGAGTAATCCGAATTTAGCTGTGCTCTTTTGGCACATCTTTTAAATATTTTCTGCATACTTCGCGTCGTCATGTGACCTCCAGTATTACTCGAAACAATTAACGGCTCTTCCGGTTCCAAAGATTCTCCGATCAACTGTTTCCATTTTAAATATCCCTTGCAGTGTTTCTTGAAAGCACCAGTGAAAAGAACTTGTCGTTTCTTACCGCCTTTGCCTTTTCTGACAAGCAAGGAACAGATCGTATTACTTAAATGCACATCGCCGCATTTCAGTGCCGCAATCTCCATCACCCGAAGCCCCGTTGCCAAAGCAAGATGAATAATGAAGTAATCTCGAAGGGCGATTTTTTCACCCTTGGCCTGCGATGCCTCGGCCCGATGCCTTGCAGCATTAAGCAGCCTGCTGGCTTCATCCTTCGTCAAAAACTTTCCCGGCTCCAGGATCCAACTACTTTCTCTCATGTTTTTTTAGTCATACTTTGCTCCTTTCAATTTTGATTCATATAAGGTGTGTTATATGAACCTTCTGAGCGAGCATAAATGACTTTAAATGCTTTTTGAATATGGAGATATGACGGAGAACAGGCTTGTAAAGGGCAACTAAAAGCTTCCGCGACAGAAGACTGGAAATTGAGAGTAGTTAAGCCGAAAACGGCTTAAATGACATGTTTATCGACAATCTTTTGAGAAAAATTTTGGAAATGACAATAAAAAAAGGTTCAGATTTCACACCTTATCTGAACCTTTCGTAGTTTATTATACCAATTCTGCTTTGAATTTTCAAGCATTTGGATGTCTCGTAAGCGGTTTTTATTGTTGACAAACAGCGAGAAAAACAATATTTTATCAAAGGATAATTCAACGTTACAGTTCTTTGAATTGTGGTTTTGGGTAGGGTATCAGGAATTGTGGCATATTGCCGAGGAAGTGTACAATAAGGAGCTTGCCACCTTTGAGTTTAACTGCGTAAGCTTGTGGTTTTACCAATTAATATTGACGAAATAATTAGGAATGTAATTATGGCGAATTCAATTCTTCAATCTTTTCTCGATAATCGATTTATCAAAACTGATGCCCCTGAGCATATCGAGAATCTAAAAAAAGCTTCAGAGGCAGTTCAGCGATTGCTGAAAAAGAAAAAGCCAAGGATCATTGGTTATACATTGGTTGCTCTTGATCCTACTATTTCTGACAAAGACCCTGTGATTGAAGAAGTCGAAGGGCTAATCATAAAGCAATGGTCAACTTTTCGAAACAGTGTGGTTAAAACAAAAGATACGCCAATTACCTATATACAAGCCGTCATCCTTGACGCATTGAATAAACTTAGCAAAGAGGAAGACTTGGCAGCCATTATTTGGCTTACGGGCTGTAATGTAATTAGCCATTACAAACTAGCAGGACAGGAGGAAGTGCTAACTCAATTTCTGCTGAAAATTGGAAAGAAGGTCGAGGAAGTTGCCCGAAGTCGTTGGAATATCCTTGAAAATGCTCAAATTGATACCATTGAATTAGTTGAGCCAACTTTGCTAAAAGTTATGCCGGGAAAGGTTAATGAGGCTGGCTTGCAAGGGCATTTGTTAGCTGCAGCAGTTTATAGTGGTTGGGCTACCAATGCGGGAGGAGGTGAAAATCCTTATACTCAAGGACAGAACAATTTTAATTGGCCAAAGTTTTTTGCCGAAAGAGCAGCACAAGGGCTTTCAGAAGAAATCAATACTGCCCTATCTGCCCAAAACAAATCACTATCGTCTATTTCTAAATCTATACAAGAATCTTTGGTCTCATATTTTTCAGGTCTTAAGCCTTATCTGGATCAGGTATCTTCTTCCATCCTACAGAGTTCTCAATCAATAACTAATCGCAGTACTCTGCTATGGTGGAAGCAATCGCTCTATTCCCAGCGATTAGACTTAGGCTATAGGGCACTGAGTCTGTTAGCCGTGATGATAGCTATGGCTACAGATTTAGCCGATAGCGTTTCGCCTATTTACCCCAAAAGTGTTAATTTCTTTCTTGAAGAAACGTTGCGCGACGTATTGGGCGAGGAGATAGATAAAATTACTGCGTTATCTGAATTGCTTAAAAAACTGCAACGTTTGTCAGATCCAGAAAAGCACTTGCTTGATGCCTTTACATACAAAGATGATAATCGCAAATCACTAGGCTCTTGTATAGCAGACGTTTTGAAGAATCAAATGACTTCTGATGAGTTTTTTGAGCAAACCGGGATAGAGAAGAAAACTGAAATATCAATGAGAGAACTTACAGTCTGGTTGTTTAATGACCTCCAAGCCAATGCTCTTGCAAATAAGAAATAGAGAAGATGAGAAAACAGTGTAGTAATCCTGATTGTCCTGCCCCTAAAGGCCTATGTCTCAAACACCTTAGCCTCGATTATCCCAAATGTGAGCATTGGTTGGGAAATCAAGAGGATCAGGCATTAGAGAAAAAGACGAAAGTGAACAAGAAGGCAATAACGTTACCTTGGACAGGAGAGCCTTTTCAACCAACTGATATTGAGATTGTTGGTCAGCGATCAACTCCAATAATTATTGGAATGGTGGGAAATGCAGGAGCTGGAAAAACTTCATACCTAGGAATGCTTTATACCTTACTATTTAACGGAAACAAATTCAAAGAATGGTCGTTCGCAGGAAGTTATACACTTGCTGCATGGGAAACATTAGCTCAATATTTGAAAATTAAACCTAATGGGAATATTGGCTTTACTCCTCCCACGCCGTCTAATCCAGATTATTACAGCCTTTACCACTTGTCGTTGAAAAGAGGAGAGCTATTTAGGGATGTGTTATTCGCGGATTCATCAGGAGAGGTATTTTCCTTATGGGCTGATAATGTGCAAGACCAAAACGCGGGAAATGCTCGTTGGATATATCAGAAATCCAATGCATTTATTTTTACCGTTGATTCCGTGGCCTTAAAAGACAGAAAAGGAGCAGCAAAAAATGAAATCGTGCAAATGGCCGAACAAGTAGCCGCTAACTTAAATGGACGTCCAATAGTAATAGCATGGTCCAAAGCTGACGAAATTGATAACATAAGAGAAAACATCAGAGATGCTGTAAATGAAGACTTGTCACTAGTTTTTCCAGAATCCAAGGTTATTGAAATTAGCAATTTCTCCAAGTCCGATCCAGACACAATGTGCCACCATAATAATATCGCTGTCAGTGAATATTTACTGAATGAATTAAGCAAGCCCAAGAATCTTAAACTTGTTCCGAAAGTCAGCGTTTCAGATGACCTATTTATTAATTATGGAGGATCGCAAGACAGTGAATGATTCAATACTTATAATTGGACATCCGGCTTCTGGCAAAACAACTTTTATTGCTCAGTTCCTTACTAGGATTAAAAAGCGAAAGAGTGATGTGAAATTAACCCAAATACCTAAGGACATAAGTGCAATCACAGATGCAGTTAAGAGGCTGTCCATGGGTGAAGAACCGCTAACTACTTCTGCTAGTGAAAACGTAGAATTGACTTTGCCTATAGAGGTGGATGGTAAAAGAATAGACTTAGTTTGTCCAGACTATGGTGGAGAGCAGGTTAATGACATAACTGAGCTAATGGAACTTAATAAAAGTTGGATGAGTTTGCTGAACGATAGTGATCGATGGATGTTTTTCATTCGGCCACATGAAATCATGCATGAGTATGACCTCAGTAAAAATAGTTATGAAGAAATGGATATATCGCAGGGCACAGACTTGGTAAACGCTGGTTTGTCCGCCCAGAGTAAATTCATTGAATTGCTTCAAACTTTGTTATACGCGAAAAATAAAGGCATTAAACACTCAATCAAGACCCCTACTTTATTGATTGTCCAAACTTGCTGGGATGAAATGAGAACTGAACGTAAGCCTCTTGAGGTGCTACAAAATAAACTTCCAATGCTACTCCATTTCGTTGAAACGGTTTGGGACAAAGATTTTTTCGATGTACTTGGCCTTTCAGCCCAAGAATTTCCATTAGATACAGATGAAGCAAAGACTAAATACCAAGATGAATTACCTGAAAATTTTGGTTATATTGTCGATCAGGACGGGAAAAGGGACAAAGATATAACTAAGCTAGTAAAGGTTTTTCTACCGTCATAATGATAGTACACCAAGCAATATATGGAGATAAGCTAGGGAGCTACGCTCTCCTTGAAACAAGTCTAAAAGACATTGAACTTGCAAAACGAATATGTAATGTTACAGACCTGTTGGATCGACCTCCGAATGGTTATTTATCGCAACCCGTTTTTCGCGGTTTTGCTTTTTATGATTACTATTTATTTATTAAGTCTTTCCCAGATAATGATTCCGCCGTCAGAGATGGAAGAGTTTTATCGCACACATTGATTGTGAATCAGAACGATTTGTATCAACTCAACGATCTTTCTTTGCTAACTTCTCACTTTATTTCCGAGCCAGACAAGAATTCCGAGCTAAGTGATATAGTAATTGATGATGGCAAGTCAGCCCCTATCCAAATAATTAATGATATATCACGTGAAGCAGCAGCGATAAATGGCTTGCTTTATATGTCGGGTTTTAATAATACGGTTATCTGGATTGGAGAGAAAAACTACCATTCTTTCATTGCACATATCTGGAATCAGTTTGACGGAGGGATCAGAGTAAGATTAAAGCTTGGGGTTGGCTTTAATTCACAGAGGGTAGATCCGCAGAAACTCAATATACTCTACGTAATGGAAGAGTACGCAAGTAAATGGAAAACAGATAAGGCATGTGTCATTGATGAAGAAAAAACTGGTGCCTTGACATCCATGTCATCGTTTCTATTGGCAGGCCATAAAGACAAATCTAAACTACTTAGCAACTTGATCAAAACATTTGAAATAGTGCCTACCGAAATTGACGATTACATATATTTAGAAACCGCCGTTGAAACTTATAACAACATATCTACAGCGACAGAATTTAACCGCTTGATTGTGTTATGCGATCTAATATCAAGATACAGCCCAGATCCCAAAGTTGCCAAAACAGCAAAGCATGAACTTTTAACGCATGTAATATCAAGAGTTGCGACAGCCTCAGCCGATCAGATTCAGAAACTTAAAAATGCAAACTGGAAAGGTTTTGATAAAGCCGAACAGCTAATTAGTATTCAAATTGCCAATTGGATTACGACATCCCTTTTTGTTTCTGATGTTGACGATTCGGCTACAAGTATTATTGCTGAAGCCTTTGATTTGGAGAACAAAGTTGAGTGGTGGAAAGCAGCATTTTCAAATGGCATAAAAACAGCATTAAAGAATTGGGAGAAATCTTATGCTTTAGCCATATGGAAATGGTTTTCTGAGGACATCGATTTAGTAGAAACACTAGGAAGCCTCATACCCACCACCATTCAGGCTGAAGCTGATCTTGTTGATCATTGGCAAAATATAGACCCTCGGTTAGCTCAGAAGACTTGCGAACTTGCAAAGAAACGACATTGGCTAACTCTTCATGGTTTATCTTTATTGCGGTTTAATAGCTCAAAAGAGAGCATAAGAAGGCAATTAGTAATTGATTCAGATCCTGAATACACAGAGGCCTTGAATGAAATGAGTGAGTTGATTCCAGACATGGAATTCATTCATTTGGCTGTGGAAGTTGGAGAAAAGAGGTTAATAAGTATTGCAGCAGCAAAAGTAGCAAAAACGCCCTCATTATTGAGTTCGATGGATGTTAGAAATAATACTTGGAGACAGATTTGGCAAGAAAGCATTGGGCAGGGAATGCCACTCTGGGATGGCATAACAGGGCCACTTGAAGCTCTTTATGTTCTTTTTGAGGAAGTACTAAATGGAGTTCAAATAGAATCGCAACTTCTTCTCATGATTAGTAAATCAGGGCACAATGATATTGCAAATTTCAAAAGGAGATCAGAGGTCTGGCGATACCTCGATCAAGATGTGAAAGTGGGTTTCATCAATGCGACTGCCGTTGGTTGTGTAAGGCTATTAGAGCAAGGAAGTATAAGTACAGGTGACATAGAGCCAGATATTAGGAAATGGTTGCTTAATGCCGTAAATGTAAACCAGCTTATTGAGGATGCAACAATAGCTGTATCTACAAAGATACAGCTATTTGAAGAGTTAGAAGGACTTAGAGAGCATGAGTTTATAGCGCTTCTGAAAACAGGTCAGTATACATTTGAAGAATCTGAGAGATTAGGCAAATTGATTCTTCGCAAACGTTGGAAGAAATCAGCTAACGCTACTGCAAAAAAAGTAGCTGTACGAAAAGATTTGAAGCCAGCTTTGAGAGAGTGTCAAAGCCTTCTTGGCTTTTTTGAAAAAATACGTCTATCACGTTCAGGTATCTTGTCAGAGATTGTTTCAAAAGAAGATTGGTGGTCAGAGTTAATAAAACAAAGCTATAGTAAATACCCAAATGGTCCTATGCAATTGGGATTGTGGGAAAGAGCTGGTGGCCAAAACTATGACTTGCAAGCAAAAGGAACAGGGCGAGAGATTTGGCTGGATGCTATAAACATGATACGGAGGGGAGGTAATGTTGATGTCCAGAGTATGTTAAAAGAGATGAGACAGGACTTTCCTGCAAGTACTGAATTGAAACAACTGGAAAGTGTCATAGAGGTATATTATGGAGAATAGTAATTGCATTTTAGTACTCACAGCGCTCCCGGTAGAAAGGGATGCGGTGCTACATTACCTAAACGACGTTAAAATAGAAAAGCATCATAAAGTTGGAACAGATTACCATCATGGATATTTCCGTAGCTCTTATGGCAGAATTAAAGTCGTTGTTGGGCGAACTGACCAAACTAATATAAATGCTGCAATTGAAACAGAAAGAGCCTTAGAGTACTACAATCCGTCCCATGCCTTTTATGTTGGTATTGCAGGCGGCTTAAAAGATGTAAAAGTAGGCGACATAGTTATAGGTGGCGATGTAATCGGATATGAACGAGGAAAAGCTACTGAAGAATTATTTATGCCAAGGCCTCAATTTGGAGCATCTTCTTATGATCTTGAGCGTGCAGCAAACTCCTTTTCAATTAGCACTTCATGGAAAGAAATATGTGCTTCACTTAATG
>Ga0114923_10002531_pt1 | contig 12347 bp, 12 predicted proteins | sample SumtaG_FD_89578 | JGI IMG/M metagenome (GOLD analysis project Ga0114923, IMG submission 89578) | Deep subsurface microbial communities from Indian Ocean to uncover new lineages of life (NeLLi) - Sumatra_00157 metaG | ecosystem: Environmental > Aquatic > Marine > Oceanic > Sediment | place: near... | reverse complement strand
TCGAATATTGCCTTCCTCATTTCAGGGGTAGGCAGGGTAACCGTGTCTGAACGTAAATCAATGTATCTTTGTTTCATGAGGTGCTAATTGTGCACTAATTCAATAAAATATACAAGTTGAAACCGCTCTCTGATTCGAATATTGCGGTTATAGCTCTTGATCCAGCAAAGGGCTTATCTCTAAAACACCCTTTTCCAGGGGTTTATTTTTAATAATCTGATTGGGACCGTAAAAGCCCTTCTGCAGCCTGGTTAATGAATAAACCAGGGTTCGGGGTCCGAGGAAAGTACCGGGATCAGTAACGGAGCTGCAGCCCACCTGTGAGTAATCGCCCAGCACCAGGCCCAGCTTCTTGAGGCCTGTATCATATTTTTCATCATCAATCTTGATTGTTATGTTCTTTTGTTTAGCAACAGTCAGCATACTGGAAAATATACCGAAATTCGCAGCAGTTACCTGGTTGCCGAAATGAGTAGCGAAGCCGAGCAGGCTGTCGCCTACATAAGAGGGGTGAGGAAAATCAGCATAATCCAGAAACACAGCATTTTTTGCTTCACAGCCTAAAATGCAGCCTGTGCCGCTAATAACATCCCCTCTGAAGAAGCATCCCGGCCGGATGTCATTCTCCGCACCTATTATAACCGGTCCCTTCAGAGAGCTTCCCGGCTGCAGGGTGGTGTTTTCACCTATAAAGATGTCTCCCTTATCAAGGAAAAGAGCAGCTCCTATAACCTGGGCCCCTTTGCTGACAAACAATCTACCCGGTTCGCCATTTGCAGGACCAATTACGGTACTCGGCAAAAAAGTTACCTCATCCCGGGCAATCACCTCAAAGCGGCCATGAACCAGCGAGTTACCCGGAGGAGTGATGGATCTATATCGGCCGCAGTAAGAGGATTCTTCAGCCAGCCATTTTCTACAGTAATCAGCTATACCGGCAATAACTTCAATTACAGTTCCGTAATATTTATCAGCAAATAACTCCCGGTGGATAAAATCATGTTCAGTAAAATTAAAATAATAGGAGCTTTTCAGTTTCTCAGGTATATTTTCTCTATCTTCCTTTTCAATCCGCATAGCCTATAGTATATAATAAAAATCATTCCAGGTAAGGCCCTCTTTGATTTATCAGTCAGGGTAAATTCTTTAAAGCACGATAAGTGGAACGGGAGGCTAGCTAAACCTGCAATGGAAGTTTAATTGTTTAGTAAAAAGGAAGTGAGATTATTAGAAAAGGGGTTCCAGTTGCGGAACCCCTCTTTTTGGGCGGCACTGGAATCGAACCAGCGACCCCGTGCGTGTCGAGCACGTACTCTAACCAGCTGAGCTAGCCGCCCATCACTACTTAAATAGAATAAATTACTCCTTTTGTCAATATAGCCAGAGCCGGTATATTGAATATGCAAATTCAACCCAATCCAGCTGCAGATTAGGAGCAGCTGAAATGCCGAGCAAATCATTATTGCCGGAACATAATATAGAAGCTGGCCTACATCCAGGCTAAGAGAAACAGTACCGTTTTTACTCAGTTTCTATTTGAAAGGCAAGCGATACGATTTGCTTTATTGACATAATCATCAGGAGCGGTTAACGTTTAGCCGTTTAGGAGGTAGTATGATCTTCCTGGTATTGGAAGAATCTCCGGGAATAAGAGATTCGCTCTGCTTTACTTTACTCTCTTGTGGAATAAAAGGCGTTCCGGTTTCGTCTTACGATGAGGCTCTGCAGGCTTTCAAAACGCTATCCGCAATCGACGGGGCAATTATCGATATTGACAACAAAGAACTAAAGGGAACTGAACTGATTAAAGAGCTTAAGGAAAGGGAAGATACAAAAGCTGTCAGCATTATATTGCACACGATTCAATCCAATAAGGAGTTTGTGGTCAAAATGGTTGAGTTCGGGATTATCGGTTATCTGCTCAAACCGTTTGATGAAGAGAAAACCTCCTCAAAGCTAAAAAGTCTGCTCGATAAGAACAAAGGCCATACTGAAAATAATTCACGAAAACACATCCGAGTTAAACCTGAGCCGGATGAGCTGCTGCGTCTCCATTTTAAATTGCCGGACCACCCCAGTATGATTTCCGGAAAGATCCTTGATATCTCCATGGGTGGAGTTGCAATAGAGATGTTTAATCCACCCCCCGAAGGCGTTTTACCTGCCGGCAAACAGATAGCAAAAATTGAATTTACTCTCAGCGGCAGTTCCTTAAGTATTTCAGGCGTGGTTATTCTATTAAAGGCTAAATTTCTTGCTCTACGCTTTGGTTCGTTATCTTCAGGCAATAAGAACGCCCTGGCCAGATATATTTTCAAGAGAATATCAGATTAAACCGTTATTATAATTGATATATATTTTATTAGTAACAAGCTCTTTCTATAGGGAGTAATTTGATGCGAAACAGATTGTTTATACTTTTCCTGGTATTTCTCTGGTTTGCCAACGTCACAATTTTTTCAGCAAATGTAACGGTCCCTTCACTGGAATTATATACACGCGGAGTAAATTCCGGCGGTACCTTCGCTTTTGAGACTGAAGGAGATATGGACCTTCTTGTTGAGGGCGGTTATAAATTCGGAGGGCTGGTGGTTTTAAATTATACAAGTCCCAGTCTGAAACCCCCCCATCACCTAGTAGCAGTGGTCTTACTTTTAAAGCGGCCAGGATAACACAGAGAGAGCTTTTTGGCCTGCCCTTAAGCTTTTCCTACTTCATAGGAGAAGGCGATACCTTCTGTTCAGGTGATATTTTCCCACAATACTTTGGCGCTAACCCGGTGGCAACCGCCTACCGCGGCCTCATGCATTTTCCTGAAGGCATCCGCTTTAACGGTATCCATACCCTTAAAGGCACAGGTCTGCAATTTGATTTAACCCCGCAGGGAGAAACCCTGCTTCTGTCTTACTATATATATCAGGATTCAAATATCGATTCCGACAGTGACCTGACAAACTTTGAGGCTGGATATTATTCAAGTGATCTTCGTTTTGCTTTGAATTTCAACAAATTGAAGCTTGAAACCTTTATAGGAGCTACCTATCCTGCTCCCGATTCCTCTTTTGGTTATTATCGCGGCGGATTGCTCTTCTATGCCTCGGAGGAAAATGTTGAATTTATGGCTCAAGCGGGAATACCGCAATGGTCTCCGGTTAACAATCAATTTGATATGAGTCTCTTTTATTTTCTTTTTGAGCCCCGTGTCAAAATAGGTTTTCTCTCGGTTATTCCCACTTTTTTCTGGCGTCCCGGTTATTACAACCAGCAGAGCACCAATGAACAGGCCTTTGATGTCAACCTTAACCTGCTTCTGGGCGGAACCGCCGCAACAAAAGTCAGCGGCGGATTGGAGAGCAATTTTTCCTACCAAACCGAGAGCGGCGGTACTACTGTAAGTGAATTCCGTATAAGAGTTTCACCCTACCTGCAGTTGCTTACTTCAGGAGTAATCTGGGAAATAAGAGTAAATGCTAAATTATGGCCATATTCCTATAGCGATCTTATTGAATGTTTTTTTAGTGCCAAAGCGGAGTTCTAGATGAAAAAGATAAAGCTGATTGTTTTGATTATATTAATTATTTTCACGGCTTCAACCTCTCTGCCTGCCCTGGAAGTTAACGCCGGCTTCAGGATCGGGAATATCAGCTTTAAGAATGATCGAACAAAGAGCGAAACAACTTTTACCGGTCTCGATTTTCCCTGGGGTCTTTCCATATCCGGCAATCATGTAATCTCTGATAATCTTATCATGGAAGCCGGATATTACAATGACCCCATATTGAGGAATATATCTTATGCTTTATTTTCTTTTAAGGATCAGTACTTCAGCGTTGGTGTCGGCCCCTTTCTTGGTGTTTTTAATGCCTCAACCTACATGCCGAAATTAGGGCTTTCCACTTCGGCAGTATTTTCACTTCCCGGTATCCTCTTCTTCAGCTTCAGGGCTGACAATATAATGACACTAATTCAGAGTGATGATTATACCCAGGAATTAAATGAGATTGCATTTGGATTTTATGTACCTAATGCTATCTGTTCATTTACTATTTTAACCAAGCAATTTACCGACAACACAGCCCTTCCCCAGATTATTGACAAAGTTAGTCGATATTCTTTCCAGGCTGATATTTTTCAGAAAAATGTTCCTTACAGGCTGATTTTAAGCTTCGCCTATGAAAATATGTTCAGAGATTTTGTAGAAACAGCAATCACTACCAGACATACCTTAAATTCAATAATTATGGGCACTGCCTTTGACCTGAATGTAAGAAATAATCTGGTATTCACCTTTGATCTGGAAACCAGCATTTACACCTTTGGGCAGGATGAGTTGTTGGGTGTCTCCAGCAGCGATAAATTTCTTTTCCGCCTATACACAGGGGTTAAAATGAACCTGTCCGATTACTTCACTAATAAAAAAGGCCCTGCCTTATAGGCGGGGCCTTTAGTGAGCTTTATATTGAATACTTATATCTAATCGCTGGTTTCCTTGTGCATTTTAAGACCTTCCAGATAACGTTCAACCTGCTTGTTGCCAACGCGGCGCAGCTCAGCTCGCCTGCGAGCGTCCTGGCGGGCGCTGAGAATACCCCAGATCGCTTCATGGTTGATGTCTCTGACGGGTTCAAGTATGGCCTTATCATAGGTAATCTTGATGTCCTTTACATAAACGATTATATCACCGCCCTCCTGCATGGAATCACGATAGATAATCATGCCTGCCAGCTTTCTGAAAGGCTCACTCTTGGGATAGAGAGGATACTTTTTTACCTCCCTGTTGCGTACTTCGGCTATGTAATTGGGATTATTCCAGACCAGCTTCCGCCAACCGTCAAACTGCAGATAATCCATAAAGATTTGCTGTTCTTTGCCGTTCTGATCTTTTAATATAATACCGAAGCCGTTAGGAAAATTAGAGCCGAATACGGTAGCTTCTAGGGATTTGAGCACTCCCACATTCCTTACCACACCCTTTCCATCGTATTTTGTTCCCAGGTCTCCCTCTACTTCAATTAATTTATCTCCCTGGAGCTCAGTTTTTACGGCGTAAGCGGGAATTTCAAATGGCGGCTGGATAATGGCATAGGAGTTGAAAGGAGACAAGGGAAAGTGAACGCGAATACCCATGACATGCTTATTTGCCATTTCTTCGCCTTCAAAAGGCTTGGCACTTTCACTTGTTACTGAATCCTTAGTCATAGATTTAGCCTGATTCTGTACTGTCCTTGATGAAGATGCCAGTATTACTTCCCAATTGTCCAACGACAATGATGTTTTCATCTTGGCTTTGGTCTCTTCGTCAAAAGAAGAACCTGCTACACTGCTGAAGTCTATCAGTGTATCGCCATTCTCGGTGGCTTCCTGATTATCCCCTAAGGCAGTATCTTTAATCAGCGTTGAAAAATCTACCAGAATGGATTTCTCCGCAACTGCTGAAACGCTTATTAAAAGAAGCGCAACACCTATTAATATGCACAACCTTTTCATTGATTGCTCCTTTTTAAGTAATTACATATTTTCTTAGTTAATTATATGTAACGAATTAGCTTTGTCAACAATTTTTCTATTTTTTTGTATTATATGCCGTTTCTTGAGCAAATTATTGCAGTATTTCTTTTGAAAAATGTACTTCTTCAATTTCACCAGCGCCAATACGGGGGATTTGTCCGTCAATAAAAATGTACAGGTGCTTAACCCGGGGGAAATTAAATAGAATGGAATTGCCTATCGCGCGCAGAATTTCCTCATAAGAATAGTTTATTTCCCCACCGGTAAGTAGAATATGCTTTGAAAAGTTCACATAAATGGAATCTTTGCGCCACAGCAGAGAGGTGACCCTGGTCTCTTTGGGAAGTATCCTGACATGGTTGGGCAAAATGGGCCCCAAAATAATCTCAGCCAACAGAATACGTACTGCGTCTTCACCCTTTTTCAAAGGCACCAGTCTTTCTTCACCCACCAGCCTGGCTGATGAAACCGTTGGAAAAAAAAGAACCCTTCTTTCCAGTTTATCTTTGCAGTACAAATATTGAACTGCTGAAAGGCAGGCTACCAGGAGAAAGATAAGGGCGATAATAATAGCTGAAGATCTATACTTTGCGGGCAATTCCTACTCCGTAAAACCCTTGGTGTTTTCAAAATCATTTATGAATCTGCAAAGCCCATTATACATTCCCCGAATAAGCCTTTGCAAGTAGCCCTGGTCCTGCAGCAGCATCGCTTCTTCCCGATTGGTAACGAAACCAAGCTCAACCAGAACTGAAGGCATATATGCCTTACGAACAACGAACCAGGATTGTTCTTTTATGCCTCGATTTTCAGTAATACCGCCAACCTCCTCTTCAAAACCCTTAATGATCTCTTTAGCCAGGATCACACTCTCAATGGTGTATTCCTCTTCAAGCATGATATTCAAAATCGGCATGATTTCTTTATTTTCTTCTTCTACGGAATCAGAATTAAGCAGATCCCTCCTGTATTCAGGAGGCAGATACCATACTTCGAAACCCTTGGACTTCTTATTGAAAGATGCATTAGCATGGATGGAAATAAAGACAATTGCCTCCTGTTCTTCAAGATCAATATTGTTGGCCAGATCGGTTCGCTCTTCGAGTTTCAGATAAGTATCATCTGAGCGGCTGATAGTTATACGTTTATCCGGGTATTTTGCTGACAGCATCTGCTGAAGAATCAATCCCGCTTTTAAGACAATATCTTTTTCATTTATCCTCACAGTCTTGCCGTCAATTTTATAAGTACCGATAGCGCCGGGGTCTTTGCCGCCATGGCCCGGGTCAATTAAAATTACCGCTACTCTTGGACTGCTGATTTTTTCCTGATAAACTGCGCTTTTTATCTTTTCTACAGTATCTTCCGGAAAGAGCAGGGTTCCCTTCCCGCGGCTGATACCGCTGGTGGGTATAAGCTCTCTGTAATTAAGTAATACCCATGGAGCCCCGAGCTTGAAGACCAGCTTATTCCGGTTAAATTCGATGATTCCTGTTTCCGTTACCGGATTCCACTCCATCTTTGCTTTCATTTCCTTTAAAAGGTCATTTAACTCTACCTGTTCGCTGAATAGAGAGAAAAGATAGAGGTTTAATAGAAATATAAGGCAGTATTTTTTCCTGGTCATGGTTGAAAGGGCAGCTTACTCCTTACTATTTTCCTGAGTTGTTCAGGTTTATCCTCCAGGGCGTTTATGGTCTCTATTAAGTAAACGGCACCCTGAACCCCTCCTTTTTGAAAAACCCGCCAGAAGAGGGAGCCCAGGTTCAATTTATCGGGCGCAGCTTCTTTGCGCAGGCAAGCGCCGCTTATTGCCAGGGCACGTTGAAAAGCCGTAAATATGGGCAATTCATGCCAGTCTTTGCCTTTTTCCCTTTCGAGTGCAGGAAGAGAAATAACAGCAATTCCGGATGATTTCTCAGCATGAGGCTCAATGACCGGGGGAAGAGCCTTCAAAGCACTTATGTTTTCCCTTTCAGTTATGGAATAGGCGCTCTCCCCCTTTTTTCCGAAGAGAAATGATTCAGTATCCCTGTTATCCGGGGCCAGGCGCAGGAATATGGATTGAGAGGCTTTTTCAGCTAGTTCTACTGCTTCGCTGCGTGTATCAGCACAGGAAATGATATTTCCGCATTTTTCCATATTATTTGTCGGGAAAATTACCTGACTGCCGGGTGCGGTTCGTAAGAATATATTCTTGATCCCCTGCACTCTCTCCGCAGCTGAAACACCCTCAATGGATGAAATTACTCCTGGTATAGAGATAAAGGCCCTCTCTGCCGATGTTCTGCCAGCCAGGGGCTTAAGCTCTCCCGGTGGCAGACCAACGGCGATATTCAAAGCTGCTCGGGTAACCTCCACTCCGGAGGAATAGGGATAGGTCCAGCCTGACATATAACCGCCGGATAGACGGGCGGCGATTTCGCCGATAACCGGACCCTCCGGGGTTAGTCTAATATCGCCCTTTGCAGCGCCCAGGTTGATGCCCAGTGCCCTGATTCCCCTTTTAAATAGATTGACAACCCGATCGGCGAGCTGCTCATCAATGGCTGTGGGAATAGTATGACCCATCTCCACGAAATAAGGGGCAAAGCGGATTTTTCTATCTGCAACACCACAGATAGTTATCTTGCCGCTATAAACAACAGCATCCAGACTTAATTCATCTCCCTGCAGGTATTCTTCGACAATAACTTCGGCGGCAGCCGAATGCTCCATTGCTTCTTCCGCAGCCGTGGTCAGTTCTTCTTTAATATCAATCCTTCTTACACCGCGGGCTCCCATATTATCCACCGGTTTGACCACCACGGGGAATGAAAGGTTGGCTGCGGCTTCCCTGCAATCCTTGAGGGAAGTAATTGCATAAAACCGCGGACTTGGCAGCCGGTGTTCGGCAAAAAGAGCTCGCATTTTGGCTTTATTGGTTGCGGCAAATGCAGTTTCAAAGGAAATACCAGGCAACCCCATCTCTTCTGCAGTACGTGCTACAGTTATGGAAAAGTCAGTGCCCGCAGTAAATACGCCGTCAAGCCCATATTTTTGGCGGTATTTTCGTGCAACGCAAATAATACTGCTGAGACTCCGTAAATCAACATACTCAAGATGATCGGCGAGCTCTGCCGCCTCCGGGCACATTTCCTTTGCCGCCACAATAACCCGCCACCCACTGACGCGGGCTGTTCTAATAGCCGGCAGTTGCATTATACCGCCGCCAAGGATCATTATGACTTTCTGCTTACTCATTTTCCGCCAATTCCCTGGTTTTTACCGCAATAGCCTCAAAAGTATCACCAAGTCCAGCTATTCTACTGAAGAGCCTTATTTTCGCAGCAAGAAACGATCCCGGGTTTTTCCTTTGACCGCCCCTGAAAAAGCGCTCGGGGTGATGGCCGGTTATATATATTTTTTTCAAAGCCAGGCCATATCTATCAAGTATCTTTTGTACAATTGCCGGTCTCCAGATGAAAAAGTGATCAGGAGGGCCGGCCTGCAAGAAGTCATTCAAATCCTTGAAAGCAGAGATACCGCTGCCATTGGGAGTGGAAAAAGCAAATACCCCTCCCATTTTCAGTAGTCGATTAACCCGCTTAAGCACTGCAGCCAACTTTTGAATATGTTCAATTACAAACCACATGGTTAAAACATCCAGACTCTGCGGCTGAATGGCAAAATTGTCTCTCTGCTCAAAATCCGCCTGAAAAGCCTTGAGTTTTAGCTCACCATTAACATAGGCGACTGCGCCTTGAGAAATATCCAGCCCCAGTGCATCAAAGCCCTGTTCAACTGCGGCAGAAAGAAAGGGCCCATAGGCACAGCCGACATCCAGAAGCTTCGGTTTTTCTAAAGAACTGCTGTTGTATCTCTCTTTCAGCACCAGGATCTTTTTTATCCTAACCAGGCGCCGACGGGCAATAGCTTTGATATTCTCAAAATCCTGCAGGTAGGTTTTTCCGTATTGTTCTCTGTATTCACAGTTGAAGTAGTGGGTATTATATTTTTTAGTTTCACTGCTGAAGGATAAAAGATAATATATTCTGCAGCCTGAACAGATAAAATAAGTGCGGCTGGGAAAACGGGCAACCACCCGATTAACTTCCTGATTGCAGATCGGGCAGCTGGAGTTGCCGATCGCTTTTATTGTTGGAATTATATCTTTAAGAGTTTTTCCAGACTGATGGAAGAGCTTTTTTTTAATCTCCAGCAAGCCTGCAAAGCTATCCGGGTTGTTTATCAGGGTCATAAGCTTCTTTTTATCCGGTTTGCCTACTCCGATCTCCGGAATCCGCAAAAACCTGGAGAGGCGCTGATGATAGCGGCTGGGATTAAGGAGAATCACCGCAGCTCCGGAAACTATAGCCTCAAAACAGGTCAGGCCATATGAGGTAAATATCAGGTCATAGTCAGACAGCATTGAGCTAAGATCACTGCAGTCTCTTATTAATCTGATCCCAGCAGGCCAGTTTTTTTCTTTGAACAGGGGTCCAATTACGAGATTGAAATCTTTACCGTGCAATAGATTGCTTTTCAGCAGCGAATCAAGCAGGCTGGTGCTCAAGTTTGCCGGGTCCTCGCCACCAAAACTGATCAATACCTTTCTAAATGGATAGCGGGAAGAGGACTCGCTGTCAGGGAGATCAAGGAGCGAGATATCGGTAATATTGGCTTTAATCGAATACTCTCTGCCGGGAAGGATATCAATAAGATAGGGAAGATATTCCCGTGCCTCACCCCCTTCATCAATTGCCGCTACCAGGCCCAATTTGCTATAATTTCTGAATTCACTTAAATTTGTCTGCCTGCGGTCAAGTATAATCAGATCCCAGCGCTCCCCATGATCAATGGAATCGATCCATTTAATATTTGCATTACTATAGCCTAAGGACGAGATTACTTCTGACCCTGTTCCCCTACCTTTAAGATTATCCTTATCCAGATAGATAAAAGCCTTGTTGCCCAGCTTGAAGACCAGGGCCAGCATGCGCTGCAGATGGCCCGTGCCCTGTCCCTGCCTGCAGCCCGGCACAGCTAATATTTTCATTCAGCACTCTTCCTTTTGAACCAGGCCACAATATCGAAAGTGGCAATCGGTTTGTCAATGTAGAGATCGCTGAAAATATTCCTGATCAGCTGATAATCAGAATCAGTATCAAGTGTTACCCTCCGGCCGGGGAGTATGCATCCGGCAGGGCCTTCAATTTCTAAAATAGTAAACCTTTCCGGATACCGGTATAGAAAGGTGGTGATATGCTCGTGCTCGTAAGGATCGGCGGATTCATTTTCAGCGGCAAGCAAAGCACTTGCCTCAACAGCTTCCACACCGGTTCCCAGGGGTATGTTGATAAAATGGCTCAAATCCGCCTTCTTTTTTTCATGCAGCTCCAATATTTCCGATGCCAGCCGCCAGGAAACCAGGGGATTATCTCCTGTGGCCCGGATTACCCTCTCTACCTTGAAAAAATGTATTGCTGAAGTGAATCGCTGCAGCACATCATCTTCAGGGCCCACAAAAAGGTTGAATCCCTCCTCTGCTGAATATTGCTCCAGAACACTGCCACTATTATGGTCAGTAAGCAGAGCGTAGACATCAGCTTTGATTTTTCTCAATGATCTCAGAGCATGTTGAAGTACATTACCGCCCTTTAAGGGCAGCAGTACCTTCTGCGGCAATCTGGTTGAACCGAGGCGGGCCTGTAGGAAAACCCCTACTCTGGTGCTTCCCATTGATTTACCAGAGCTGCTGCATCCTTTTTGAATTGAAAACAATTCGAAGCCACCCATTTTCTGACTTCACGAAATTCATTTAGAGAATAGATCGGACCGGTATCGGAGCGCAGCAGATAGCCCATTATACGCGAATAGGGAAGAATTCCTCTGCCTCTTTTATACTTGATCGCCAGGTTCTTCAAATAGAAAAGTTTATAGCTTTCATCGGGAGTATTATCTTCAAGAACAGGTTCACTTAGATAATTCACTAAAAAACCCGGTTCATAGGAGATATTTTCTCCCCAGAGAAAGGCCCTGAAACCATAATCAAGTTTCTGCCAGTAGCTGTTTTCAATTCTATGATCATAGCCGCCGATCTTCATGTGTATTGACTTATTATAGATACCGCAGTAATCAAATGGTACAATACTTTTTTGCCTGGTTTTACCCGGTTTCCAGGGGAGTAATTTTAATTTTTTCCTGATAAATGCCGGGATCTGGATGGAAGGAATAACTTCGCCTCTGCTGTTTTTAAGTTGCGGGAGGGTGCAAAGAGCTTCAGATTGTTGAACTCTATCTAAAAAATCCTTAGTGAGTGATGATGGTATAATCCGGGTATTATTCCAGCCGATCATAACCAGTTTTGACTGCGCTTCTTCAAGACCAAGATCGATTTTTTCTCCCACAGATGCCTCATCACGTAAAAGAAGAAAGCGTATATCCGGATATTTTCTTGAAAGCGGCTCGATATCATAGGAAATATGGGGCCCCTCTATACAGATAATATCCCCCATCTTGAGATCCTGCAGCTTAAGAATCATTTCACTCCTGTAAAAAAGACCGCCGCGGTTAAGCAGGATAATCGTAAAGGGAAAAGAAAACTTGCGCAGGCGATCAATCCTGGTACCGCCCACTACCGTGTAAGAAATCTTGGCTTTATTAGAAGTTGTAAGTATAGTATTCATCGCATTTCTGACAGATGTCCGAATATTCTCCTTTAAGCTGTTCTAAATAATAGACTTTGCCCTGTTCCCAGGCTTCTGCCAGGCCCTCTTTCATGACATTGCCGAGAATATGGCCGGCTGAAATATCTTCTCTGCACAGGGGAACACTGCCGTCCAGGATAATATTAACAT
>Ga0114923_10002530_pt1 | contig 12350 bp, 17 predicted proteins | sample SumtaG_FD_89578 | JGI IMG/M metagenome (GOLD analysis project Ga0114923, IMG submission 89578) | Deep subsurface microbial communities from Indian Ocean to uncover new lineages of life (NeLLi) - Sumatra_00157 metaG | ecosystem: Environmental > Aquatic > Marine > Oceanic > Sediment | place: near... | reverse complement strand
CAAACTCGACCAGGACAGGATCTTCCTCCTCCTCTTCCTCCTCGGATTCGGATTCAGAACCCTCTTTATCCTTTTTGTCCTTGTCTGTTTCACCCGCTTTGTCCTTTCCTTCCTCACCAGGAGCAGGATCGGGGTCTTTGTCTTTCTCCCCATCCTTCTCTTTATCCTGGTTTTCGGAGCCCTTCTTATCCCCGTCAGATTTCTTGTCGCCTGCCGGTTGGTCAGTGCTTTCTTCGGGCTTCGTGAGGGCGAAGTCCTTAAGCTCTGACTCCGAGAGAGTAACATTCATCGTATCGAGGTTAGTATCTTCGCTTCTTTCGTCAGCCACTTGAATCTCCTTTGGTTGGTCAGAATTAACTGACTCCGGGTGTGATCTGTGGGTGTTAGTTACCTGATTACCTACTTACCAGCTTACCTACTACGCCGCCGCCTCCTCAAGCGGTTCGGGATCATGTTGAAATACAACCATCAAACGCTTTTTAAACTTCATCGGCAGATAGTTAAACTCATCTGTTTCAAGAAAATCGGGGAACATCAAGAGCATACCGGCTGCTCTTTTCTCATCGATTGAACCTACCCATTCCACTTCTCCACCTTCGCCCTCAGCGGCTTTTCTGGCCTTCTCGGTCAGTTTCTTGAACTCCGTGTAGGCTTTGTTTCTCTCGTCAAAACGGTCTGAAAGAGCCTTGACACCCAACCTCTTGTAGAACCTGTTGATAATTTCCTGCTTGTCGGGATCGCTACTGTGTTTCATTACATCCTCGACCCCGTAGATTCCCTTTTCAAAATAATCAAGTGCTCTTTCCTCGCTGGCCACCCTGCCTGCCGGTTGGCTTACTCCGGCAACGATCTCGATATCAAACTTGGTATTCTTGATACTGCGGCCGCCTTCTTTGACCTTCTCAGCCCCACCGTCCTTGACCTGATAAAGCCCAACGGGATCGTAATCGATATAGGTGTAGCCACCACTCTCGGCCTGAACCCGTATCTTTTTCGCCTCTGCATCGAACTCCTGCAGGATATCGATAACGTATCTCCCCATGTCCTTTATAATCTTGGAGTAGGTTTTGCTTATCTGGTATCTGATTCTCGCCTGAGCCGCTTCCTGGAGTGCCAGAATAGCTCTCCCTGACTCGATGCCGGCAGGTTTCCGACCCTCAGTAACATCGTGGATGCCGGTCACAACGTCAGTCAGCTTCATCAGGAGGTTGACGAACTCGAAAATATATTTTGGTACAGTCGGCGGACCCTCCCACATTATATCGGATTGTTTGTCAACCACAACTTCTTCACCTGCTACGCCTGCTATAGCTTTGACCTTCCCGGCCCACCAACTTCTCAGTACCTTTCTGATTGGATTCCCGGTCTTGTTGATTGTGTCGGCAAGAGCACTCATTACCTGATTCAGGCACTTGACCTGCGTTCTTACGAGCTCGGTTTCAGCCATGGCGAAGATGCTGTGTGATGTTTTGTAATTCGGGATCATAAAGTAAGGAATCCGGCCTCTCATAGGTCCATCGTAGAGAATCCGTTCTCTTACCCAAACAGTTTCTCTGCCATTGGGGTATTTTGCCACATCTGGATCCATTCGGTAGCACTCTTTGATAAGAGCACAGTTCATCCGCTGATAATTCGGCTGTTCTGCGCCCTCAACGAACCTGAAGCATTTAAAATCATCAATCCATCCTTCAGCCGGGACATTAATTTTGTATTTGATTAGAATTTGGTTGACTGTTTTGGGTGTTATGAAAATATGATATTCGGCCTCTGTTCGGATATCCATCCCCACAGCGTCCGGGCTTGGGAACCATGTGAAGATATCGACACCATCTGCTTTCAGGCCGATGTATTTTCCTGCGGAGTCAAAATCTGGAGCCAGATATATCAGGCCGTTTGAAAAAACTTTCGAGTTATGCACGCCGTTCAAAAATGCGTCCTCAAAATCAGCCTCACGCAGAGCCTCGCTTTTCCTGGCCTGCATCTTATCGGCAAACCACTGGTCATTATCATCGAGAGCCATAACATCAAACGATGGCATAAAGTCTTTCACGATCGGCATTTCGGTTTCGATTATCGCCATGGGAAGCGCAAATTTAAGTTTTGTGGCTCCCTTTGGAACCTTGAAGTCGCCGCCCTGATTGTAGTATAGCTTCTCGTTTTTGCGCCACCGCTCCCGTTGAGTGTCAATCGAGGTCTTGGATTCCAGGAACCATGTTTCAAGCTGATTAATAATGGCCTGATCCCTATCAAGGCCACCCTGTTCAGAGGCTTTGAAAACAGTAAAATCCTTTTCGGGGAGTAACATCATGGCTCCTAATTATTGTCCCAGGGCAGGCCTTCATCTTCTCCAACACCTACGGGGACGGTGTGTTTCTTAACCCATTTGGCGTGATCGGACTGCTCATCAATCGGTTTAGGCGGTCCAACGGTGTGCATGGACAGGTATCTCAGGGCATCTGGTATGTGATCCTCTCCTTTTTTGTTCATATCCTCTACATCGAGTTCGTCATGCACCATATTCGGGATCACCCGGATGGTATTCTTGCAGTTCTCAAACACTTGCATCATCGGGGGATGGTTTTCATCGTGATAGAGCAGACTTCTCAAGGCTTGCCAGCCGGAGATCCGGTCATTATTCGCCTTGGTGAGATACAGGCCGATATCCGACATCTTCTCCTCGATGCTCTTGACCGAAGCCTGTTCGCCGTCTTTTCCCACACCATACTGATTTTTAGCCCAGCAAGCGGGATCCGCCAGCGCCATAATGAAGGCAATCGCTTCCTTTCTCGAGGTTTTGCTTAAAATGGTCTGCGCTACGGCCTCGGGGATGCGCCTGGTCTGGTAATACTCTCTGAAGACGTAGTGTTTGCCTTTGGGATCTATCGCAACCCACAGATAAGCGCTATGCTTCGCAAATCCCCAATCAAAGCACCCATAGACGTACCAGCCATTCGGGATAACAAACGGCTTACAGACATGAACCGCCGGATCCCACTCATCGAAGAACTGGCCGGCGAAAATATCCCAGGAGCCCCAGCGCCACGCCATTCTCAGCTTGTAGTCCTTAATTCCCTCGATTCTTCTGACGTAAAGGGGATCGTTTATCATCAAAGAAGGATTATCATCCAGTGTCGATGGGATGAATATTCTCGTCATGCCCGACTTGGGATCGGTGAAAGTCTTCAACCGACTCACATCCACCCAACGGGCTTTCACCCAGCCGTGTCCCGGGCCACCCGGATTCGTGGTGGCGAATACCTGCGGTCGGAGTTCCGCCACGGAGCTCCGGCAGGAGGAAATAAGTTTCTCGTAGGAGTCTTCGGAGGGAATAAGTGTCAGTTCCTCGATCAGGATGCGTTGATATTCGTGTCCGAGGTATTTCTGGTAGGCGTTTTCGTCTTTGAGGTGGCCAGTTTTGATGTAACAACCGACAGGGAAGCGAATAATTGGGGGATTTCCTGCGAAAACAGGTCTTAAACTGCGGTAGAAAAGCCGTGCTCTGGCAATCCAATCACTCAGATCATCGGCATTACGGCGAACAACAAGTCCCTTGTACTGAGGGTGATTGATTACATTAGGACTCACCATCCAAGCCTGGCCAGCTTCGGTCTTGCCGCCGCCTCGAGCGCCACCGTACAGCAACTCGAATTCCTGGCGAGTCAAGGCTTCGGTCTGCGGACCTGGATGAGGCTTCCAATCAGCCAAGATGCCGATTGGGGCCGTTGTCCCTGGTTCTTTCGTAATCATTACCAATCGACTTCACTTCTCCATCCTTCTCCGGTTGGCTGGTCGATTGATTCAGGTAGTTCTTTGCATGGGGAAAAAGAAATTCAAAAATATAATCCCGATTAAAACAAGCATCAGACTTCAAATCATTTATCGAAAAAAGATGTTTCCCGTCTTTCAATTCGCCAGCTTCATGTTCTAATATCACGCCCATCACATAAGACCGATAAATCTCAGGCGTGTCAAGCGTAACCAGCAATCTCTCGCCTCCTAAACGGGTATCGCAGTCCATCACAACCTCCAAAAAAGGGGAGCAGAGAGGGGCCGGAGAAAAGCTTTCATCGATTGTGGACGGAGACCAGCCAGACCCATCAATGTAAGCAACCCCTCTCCACTCTGACACTTTTATTATAAAATGCCAAAATACCACTTGTCAAGACTAATCTCTCGTTTTCTCCGCAACGTAAGCTATCGGGTTTGCTTTCTTTGCCTGCATATCTAACCGCAGATTCGTTAATAATTTGTAAATTTCCTCCTTTTGATCAAGACCATCCCGCAAACCATTCTGATAGGCTTTTTGACGCTGCCTGCGGATCTCCAAGTCCATCCAACTCGGTCGGCATCTGAACCTGTCCCACCGATGTCGATACCACTTCCGAAATCTTATCAGGTAGTTCAGGGGGATCACCGCAAAAACCTCAACACACATAGTTATACTCGAATAGGCGTGGCCGTAATACCATGCTGGAGCAGGCTCCGCCTCCCGAATCTGTTTTTCAAGCGGCCAAAGGCGGACAAACCGAAAACTCGGGAAATCAAAGCGTGGAAACATACTCGTATCCTCCTTTAACGGACAGGTAGTACAACTTCTGCTTCGCATGAGCGTAGGTGTCACAATGATGAATCTCTTCCCATCTGCCCGTCCACTCCCATTCGCCGGTCCATACCAAATTGCCCTTCTTGCCTGTGCCTTTCTTCATAATTTTCTTCATAACTTTGGCCTCGATCACGGTGTTATTGCCCTTTTTCAACCGCAATCCAGCCTCCGCCTGAGCCTTTACGGTAATCAGGTGATGCCCGAACATCCTATCACTCGAAGCCCAACCGGTAAGAATTTCCTTCGTCATTCCTACCTCGGCGCAAGCCTCTTCAACACTCGAACCCCTGCGGAAAGACTCTAAAACCCTGTCCTTGATGGCAGATATCTCCTCCGCAGTCATACCCCGCTTGTCCATTAAAGGCTTTCCCTGGGTCACGATTTAGTCCTCCCCGGCTCAACCCTATTGGCGCAATATATATCAATATTCTTCATTCTTCAAAAATTCAATGAAAAATATTATAGATATTAGTGCCAAAGCCACCACAGCAATCACTATCCCACCTAAAAATCGACCCCATACCTTCACGATTTCCTCCCCATCTTCCTCCCGGCAGGAGAAACGACCTCCTTTGTCTCGTTTAATTTCCTCAAATGAGCAACCTCCATGGCTAGGCTCATCACAGCCTCTCGCAAATACTCGACCGCCCCAGCCAAATGCTTCTCCACATCACTCAACTTGCGAACATCCTCCAACTCGTATGGACTCTTTCGCAAATCTTCCAAACTCGCATCGACCTTTTTCAGCCAGCCCGGAGCCGTCAAAGTCCTGTATTCCTTCTCCTTCGCCACATCTTCCGCTTCCGAAACTTTTTTCTCAGAATCAAACATGATTTTCCTCCAAAAAGTTAAATTGTTATCTCCACCAGCCTATCCATTTTATCTCCACACGACTAAGAAAACAACAAAAACAGCCAAATAAATATCCTAAGAAAAATACTATAAAGAAAACTTCGTACATTTCTTCCCCCATGGCAAATTGTTTCACGTGAAACATTAACGAAACCAAATCTCCCTGCATCTCGGACACTTGTCAGGAAATATCCATCCCTTCACAGGATGAAAATAACCCTCAATTCTTAAATATCCACAACAAGAACAACGCATATATGTCGTTTCTCCCGGTAATGGCATCTTTTCCCTCCAAGTACATTTATTTCTCAATTCAAAAAATAATATCCAAGAGTACAAAGTACATGAAAAGCGTGGGACTCCTGGATCGGGGTAGCCCCTAACTGTGCCCGATCAATCAGACCTTTGCCTCGTCCAGCTTGTGGTCACCGCACCAGTCCGACTCGAACATGGCTGGCCACCCGTTCAATGTTGGAGCTCTGCGCCTGCATCGACCGAGCTTGCTCGAGGTGGTGGTTGTGGTAAGCGTGAACTCATCCCCTTCGACTACTCGAGGTGGCGTGACCTTGGGAACGTAGTACATGCATGAGCTGCAGGTCATGGCCCGGGCTCGGTGCTTCCAGTTGTCGGCCTCGAGGTGAACGTCTGGTTTCTTGGGCTTCACGCCTCGCATGGCATCGGTAACGCCTGAGTGCTTGGTGAAGGGTTCAATCTCAGCCTCGAGTGATTCTTTGAATGATTCAAAGAACCGCTTTGCTTGGTCTACCTGCACCGCCTTCAGAAGCTTGGCGCTGAATTCATCCAAGTGTTGTTTGAAGTCTTTCTTGCTTGCCTCAGCCCCCTTGACGTATCCGGGGTGGTCGACCTGGTCCTCTCTGAGCTGCCGGCCTGATGCATGGTGTTCCTCAAGGGGCTTGTCTGGCCTGTCCGATGAACGGCGACCGATGGCTTGGGGCAGCGAAACCGCAGTAAGTGACCTGCGGTCGAAATTGCGGTCCCGGGCTACCGCTCCGGTGGCGATTATCTTCTCTGCATCCAGCTCGAAGTTGTAGCTGTAAATCGGTGTTATCCACTTCTGATGGCTTAATCCTGGGTAATATTCGCCTTTCTTTTCCTTACTCATCCAATGCCTCCTTCTGTGACTTGGTGAGTGCCGGTACATCCTTCAAAAGCCCGTCCGACAAGGTTTTGATGTCCTCCTGAGTTCGCCGGCAATCAGCCGCAAGCTGCTCAGAATAAGGCAAATCAGCGCCAGTAACACGATTCTTGCTTTCGTGACACTCGGAAACACCCGCTACAAGCGAGTCTGAGCCCGGAGTAACACGATTGTTGTCATTCGTAACACTTTCCTGGATATCCTGCTCTGTCAGTCCATTTTTGCGGTTATTTGTGCCGCAGTTAGGACATTTAAAGGTTTGAAGGGCTTTATAACTCCATGTATATTGACACTTGTGGCAAGTGATTAAATCGGCTTTATCTGGAAAGCGTATTTTGTATGATCCGCTGGGTGTGAGTTTATAAAAGAGCTCACTACAGTTAGGACATTGGATATTTCTATGAGTGATCGTGCTTGTGGTGTTACAGAACTTACAAGTAAGTTGTTTAGGGAACTCTGGCCGAGGTGATGGTGTTCTGGTTGCTTTTGCCTGTTGTCTTTCCCTTGCTTCTGAAGTCAGGAAGTTTATAAAGGGTTGCGCTTCGTTCAAGAACTTTCGCAGTCCGCGGTCGAGGAAGTCTATAAGAGGCCATTTGAATTTAAAGAAGTAATCGGAGCTTTTGAGTACGGTGGAATAGTTGTCAATGGCTTTGGTGATGTCCTGGAGGGTATTATCCTTGAGGTGGGTTCTGATCTTTTGCTTGATCTTCTCGGTGAGCTTTTTGTGAACGATTATTGCTTGGTTGTTCCAGTGGTCGAAGACTGTTTGGAGGGGGGCGAGTTTTGCTTCTTTTTCAAGGTCTGCTAAATACTTTTTAAGTCGGTTTTGGGTGTCAACCGACAAGGTAGTTATCTTTAAGTTATCTTTAAGTACTTTATCTTTAGGTACTAATGAATCGCTTTGGATTACCGTAGTGGAATCGCTTTGGATAACACTTGGAATCGCTTTGGATTCGGAATCGCTTTGGATTCCTATGCACCATTCTCTATAATACTTGTTTATTGAATACTTGCAGACATTAAGGAATCGCTTTGGATTCCTACTTACTTTGATTAAACGCATTTTTAAGAGCTTTTGAAGCGCCCGGTTGACGTTCTGCCGTTTTATCCCGGTGGCCTGGGCAAACTCCGTCAATTTTATCGCAACTTCACTCTTTTTATAACCATAGGTCTGGCGCAAAATAAAGTCAAATACCTGTCTTGACTCCCCCGGTATTCTGATTCCCACCAAAGCGTCAAACAGTTCGTTGGCTATTTTTAAATATCCGTCCTCGAGCTGCGGTTTACCGTCAATCTTTTTCTCCGTGGTCATGGCCTGATTGCTCCCCCTGTATCAGTTTTAGCTTTTCGTCACGGTCTATGATCTTCTGGTCAACTGGTGCTCCTATTTCTTTCGGCTGCGGGAAGTATAAAGAACCGGAATTATCCGGTAAGGCAATCTTGAGCTCCGAGGTCTGTAGTCCTGTAACCTTGGTAAGAATATCAAGCGCCTGGTTCTTGTTCCACAGCTTCACCTCGAGGGATTTCGTACCGTCTTTTTTGATCTTCTGCTTTATGCTGCTCACGCAACGGGCGATATCCTCCGGCCAATCCTCGAGAGCCTTTAATGTCCCGTTGGGGTTGTAGAGATCGAGAATCTTTGAGTGACCGACAGCCATCAGCTCACGGAAGATTTTAAGCTGTTCGGCCTTTATCTCGCCCATGATCTCGGCGGTCCGCTTGCGGATTTGTGCAATTATCAGCGGATCACGCAACAAACTCCATGCCAGAGTACGGGAGTTACTCGGCAAATATCCCGCATCCCTGGCAGCTCGAGCGCCTACGAAATGAATTAGATAGTATTCAACGAAAAGTTTATGCTGATCGGTGAGAGTGCAAAGCGGTCCACCCATTTAGTTGTCCTCCCAATCCGGCGTTGAGGTCTGTAAATTTTGTCGGTGGCGTAGGTCTTTTTTTAACAGATCAAGGTCTTTCTCTGCGGTGTTCTCTGGCGGGATCTCATCGGTAATTAAATAGCTGGGTGCGGTGGTGGAGGTTTTGGCCTTGGAGAGCCACCAGCGGTACAGCAGAGCACCAGCGGCCATACCGATTAAAAGGATCATTATTGAGAATAGAGTCATAATCCATATATAAAGCGCCGGCGAATCCCTGTCAAGTTTTTTATTTTTAAGGGTTTATCAAGTATATACGGAAATAATTAAAATATTTAAAAATAAACTTGCTTTTTTGGCAGATATGTATTATACTTAGATTACATTAGATTTATATTAATCGTTTTTCACATCGGTCAGGAGGGTTTGATGAAATTCACAACCGAAACGGCAGAAGGAAAAGAAGTGCCAAAGTTAGCAGTAACAAAAGAAGCTTTAGACAGTGCAATAAACCAGATCAAGGCATCAAGGGAAGCTTTAATATTGACGGGTAGCGAAAGGGAAACCTTAGATAGTATCCACCGTCAGCTTGATATCCTTAGAGGCAATTTTATTGTTCAATTTGTAATTCATTAATTGACCGACCAGCCAACCGGCCATTTAGCGGAGAATCGTCACAGTGCGGAAACAGCTCCCACCTATCAAATCCGAATCCCTGACAAACCAGGCCAACCGCCAGGGGATCAGGGGAACAATTCTAATCATCAAGCACCATTATTTTCTGAACGTTGCCGGCGAGAGGCGTAGGATCGGATTTACTCGAATCCAGGCCGAGGACTTTATTATGCGTAAAGCTTCACGGCTGCCGATCCAAAACCTCGAGGTGACCGAGCCAGAAGAAAAAGCTTTGCCGGATCAGATTGATCTTATCACCGGACCCGGACAGTTATCACTCATTTAAACCTCGGTCAGGAGGCGAATTGACTTATTCTGAATGGATGGAGGAAGTTGACAGCGCCGTTTCTGATGTTGTAGGGTGCTCGGTCCACGACTTGCCGGATTTTCCCTCAAGGGCAATGTTTGATGCTGGCGACAGCCCCGATGCGGCGGTAAAGGTTGCTTTAGCAAACGCAGGATTCCCAATTTAACCGGGAGGATCATTGACCAGAACACAGGAAAAAGCTTTCGAGAGCGGTGATAAGCTGAAGAGGGCCCAGGCCCAAGCTTTCAAGAAATGGGAAAAGAAAGGGTATGTTTACGCTTTCACAGATTCAAGCGGTAGTTTGGTAATTAAACGAGAAAGGAGGGAGAACAGGCACAGAGGAGCAAAGAAAACCGGCCGATTTGATTACAAGATTATCGGTCAAAACGGCCACACCGAGAACTTTTATAAGTAATTTGACCAGGGGAAACAATGACCAAAACGCAACTTAGAAAGAAATTTAATGACCTCAGGCGCAGGGCGGCGCAAGATTTAGACATCCTTTGCGAGAAGGCGATTAAAAGCGGAGCCCTTGATCTGACAGCCTACGGGGATAATTATATTCTTCCTCGTATCATTATGAAAGCCGCTTTATTGAACGAGGCCGACCAATGGATCACGCGAGATCGGCCAAAAGATGAAAAAACGGTAAAAAATTTGCTTCACTTTCTTTAACAGTTGCGCCAGATATAGGCCACTCAGCAACCTTTTAAGGAGTAGAATATAATGAGTTTAAATGGACTTCCAAGCTTCAAGAGTTACGGCCATTATAGCTCTGATAATTATGGAGCTCACTGTTTGGTTTTCGCCTCTCCAAAGATTGACATTTATTTCAGTTATGATACTCCCGTTGCCTTTCATTTAGCTGGCCAATCCGTAGTTGTACGGGAAAATGACTGGGCGCAGACTACCGGCAAACACTTAAACTGGATTGATGGCGGCGATAAAGCAAGCCGGATTTCCGGCGAAGAGTTTGAGAAGCGCCTTGCAAAACTGGTGAAATAATTATATCAGGGCTCTAGGGACGGAGCCCGTTTCACTCGATCAGGGGGAACCGTGGAAAGAGAAAGACCGAAACCGTGTCCTTTTTGTGGCTCAACATCGTTAGATTTAAGAGTTTATAACCTTTCTATAAACGGTCATAAGTTTGCCGTTGACTGTAGGGGGTGCTGGGGTACGGGTCCAGAAGTTTTTTTAAATGATGTAGAAATGAGCAATAAAAAATTGAGAGAGGAAAAGAGGGCAGAAGCGGTCAAGCTATGGAACGATAGATTTGTCTTTTAATTAATCAACCTGCCTGATTCTGGCCGGATCAGGCGCAACGGAGGGGGGATTGTTCGGTGCCCCTGCGCAATCTCCCCTCTTCATTTTTGGAGGTAACACCATGACAGACACAAAAGTTGCGAAAACCGAAGGAACAGGGAAAGAAGTTGTTAAACTTGGTGATAACGAGGTGTTCGTGCGAAGAGATGGCGCAGGCGTGATCCGTCCAATATGGAAAAATGTCACCCTAAAGAAAGGCCGGGATATCTATCAGGTGTCAGGAAAGACGCATATCACGCAAGTCGGGTATCTTTTTTGCAATCAGGTCGCTAATATCAGCGTCATGCGCCCGAACACCATTTTTGTCGATGCGGTGGAGCGGTCCAACCCGTTTATCGAAAGAAATCCGATCACCCAAGAGGCGGTCAATATCCACGCCCGGAGCCTTGCAATCGGTTTTGCCCCTACGGGCAACCCGGTAATCGTGGACAAGACCGTGATTCTGAACCTCCGCCAGTATTTCATTACCGACCTGAAAAACAAGGTCAACAAGTTTCCTGAAGCTGGATATTTCGGGGCTGGTGAACTGCGGGGGCCAGAACCCGAAGCATGGGAGACAAAAGACGGCAAACGGGAAATCAAGGCCAGGGAAAACGCAGTAATGCGATTCATGCCGACAGCCGAAATCACGCCTGGTGATTATGTCGGATACTGGTTTGATGTCGCACACCCTGAAATAATCGCCGTCTATGAGCAACAGCGCACCCGTCAGCAGTTCGCAGAGCGGAACGCTATCACGATGGCCTCAAGAAACGCCATGTCTGAACATCCCTGTATGCCCCCGAAAGATGTTTCAGCCTTTGTTAATCCTCAGTCAGGGGATGCAAAGGTCATGGTTTACGGCTACCGGCACGACTTCAGCGCAGACGGTCTGAAGGGTTTGGCTCAGGCTGCAGCCGATGGTGATCTGTCAGGTGTGCAGAAAAGGGGCGGTGCAGAGGCAGAGCTTCACGACCTGGGCACGGAGGCGATAGTCATAGAGGAAGCCGAGGTTGAGGAAGGAATCGCCGCACAGGAAGCCGCAGAGCCGGAAAAGGAGAAAGAAAAGGGCAAAAAGCGGGAAAGAAAGAAGAAAGCCGACACCAAGCCCGAATCTGAGCCTGAGGCCGGGAAAGCGGAGGAAAAGCCGCCGGCAGAGAAGAAAACAGAGCCGGTCACGGAGAAGCCGGCTGAGGATCAGCCAGCGGGGGGCAAGAAAGAGGAAAAAAGCTGGGGTGACATTTACGATGAACCAAGCCAAGGAGCTCCCCCGCCGGCTGATCCTGAAACGGGTGAGGTAGCGGACAAGGAAGTGCGCACCGAGCAGGGAGAGAAGGGCAAGGGCCACATAAAGCTCGAGGGGGCAGAGAACGTCATGCCGAACCCGGAGCAGATCGATGAGATAGCCCACGAAATATTCGAACTCAAAGATACAGGGACTTGGAGGGACTTAAACGAGGATCAGAAAGAACATTTATTCACAGAACTCATCAAGCGGACGCATCCAGAAAAGTAATTCTCAGGGCAGCGGCGTGAGCGCACTCACGAGGGAGCCGAAGAGGTAATGTCCGTTATGACAAAGGT
>Ga0114923_10002529_pt1 | contig 12355 bp, 27 predicted proteins | sample SumtaG_FD_89578 | JGI IMG/M metagenome (GOLD analysis project Ga0114923, IMG submission 89578) | Deep subsurface microbial communities from Indian Ocean to uncover new lineages of life (NeLLi) - Sumatra_00157 metaG | ecosystem: Environmental > Aquatic > Marine > Oceanic > Sediment | place: near... | reverse complement strand
TGGTGGGGTATGGCTGTAAGGAATGCTTTAAGAGATAAAGGATATGGAGAAAAATATTTTGGTATAATGAATTTAGATGATATTTATGTAGAACTAGTGGAGGACGCTGTAAAATGACATATGTATTTGATATTGACGGAACATTATGTCAACAATTCGGAGCAGATTATGAAAGTGCAATTCCATATCCGGATAGAATAAAAGTAGTTAATAAATTATACAAAGAAGGACATAAAATAATATTACATACTGCTAGAGGATGGACAACCAAAATAAATTGGAAAGCACTAACAGAAAGACAATTATCAGAATGGAATGTAATGTACCATGAATTAGTAATGGGAAAACCTGGTGCTAACCTATACATAGATGATAAAGGAGAAAATGCAAATGTTTTCTTTAAAGAATAAAATCGCAATAGTAACTGGTAGTAAAGGTGGTGTTGGGAAAGCTATTTATGATAGTTTTAAAAAGGCTGGTACCAAAGTATATGGATTAGATATAAAAGATGGTTTTGATATTATGGATACTGTAGAAAGAGAACAATTCTTTGTTGATAATATTAAAAGGCTAGATATACTAGTAAATTGTGCAGGTATAACATACAGAAACAGAATAAGTGAAACATTTAAAGATGAAGAATGGAATAAAACATTAGAAATGAATCTTACTGCTCCTTTTAGAATGTGTCAATGTGCATTTCCATTTATGAGAAATAAAGGTGGTTCTATTATTAATATTACTAGTATTTGGTGTGATATAGTCTTATTTAATAATCCTCCATATGGAGCAAGTAAAGGTGGTTTACAAGTAATGGGTAAAGCATTAGCATTAGATTGGGGTAAATACGGAATACGAGTAAATAACATAGGATTGGGTTTCTTTAAGACAGACATGACTAAAGATACTTGGAGCAATTCTAAACATTTAAAAAAGAGAGAAGCTAGAATTCCGTTAGGAAGAGCGGGTGTACCTAAAGATGTAGTGGGAACTGCTATATTCTTAGCTTCTGATGCTTCCAAATACATTACTGGTGCTGATATATATGTAGATGGTGGTTGGAAGATAAATGGGGTATAATTATGACTATAAGAGAACTTGTCAGTCCATTATTAAATTTGGATATAATATTTATATTTATATTATTTTTTATATATGGATTTTCTAATGAGATGGGAAGACATATATATTATTTATTAAAAAGTTTATTATTCAGAGGTAAAAATGCATCAATCACAAAATAAAGAATATTTCAATGAAATTGTAAGACGTGTAAAGGAAGACTATTTAGTTTGGGTTGAACAATTTTTGGATATTATTGAAGCAAATATTGATTCTCAAAACGCAAATACCTTAAATGATATTGGGTGTAATGTAGGACAATTCTGGAAAGGATTAAAAAGAAGGAATCTTAATATCCAATATAGGGGTTATGATATTGAACCTATTTATATTCAAACAGCAAAATCTATTTTTCCAGAGATTAATAATTTTTTATATCTTATTAATATAACCAAAGAAAAACCAAAACATACTGATATATCTGTAACATCAGCAATATTGGAACACTTAGAATCTCTTTCTCCTGGTTTAGATAATATTTTAGAGACTACAGATAAATTAATAATATTAAGAACATTTATGAGTGAATCTAATGAAAAATTTGAATTTATAAAAGAAAATGAAAAAATACTTTACTGTATAAATCAATATTCATTTATTAAAGTCTTATCTCTTTTTGAAAAATATGGGTTTAAAACCAATGTAATTCGTGATAGATATACAGATTCCTTACCAAAATACTTAGGTCAAGATATACTTAGAACACAATATATTATAGTAGGTAAAAAAAATGAATAAAAAAGAAATGATAACTAGAATAAACTCCTTTTCAAAATTAAAAAAGAACTGGGATAGTTATAGTGCAAAACCAATTAACAAGAAAACTATAAATTTTGCTAAAAGTATAGTTCCAATACTAGAAGAAAATGATGGTTGGTTTGTTGCTCCTTGTAGTGGTGGTTCTATAACATTTGAATTAGACAATAAAAAAATATTACTTATGGAATTATGGGGAGATAGGAGAAGAAAAAATGTTAAAAAATTGTAGGCACATTTGTGTAATAGTGAGTGATTTGGAAAGAGCATTACATTTTTATACAAAAGTACTAGATTTAAAAATTGTTACGCAACGATTAGAAGAAAATGATTATGTTCATACACTGTTAGGATTGGATAAATTACATTATACAAAACTAACAACCCAAGAAGATACTGTACCTGTATTAGAATTATATTGGTTTCCAGAAGGTACTATTCGTAAACCAAAAGTGGAAAATACATCTTTACATCATATTAGTTTTACTGTAGAGAAAATAGGAGATATTTTTAATAAATTAACTAAAATATCATTTATAAGTAATGGTATGTGTAAACCATTATCAAAACCAACATTAGACCCTGTAAAAGAAAATTATGTGATGTTTGCTAGGGACCCCGATAATAACTTAATAGAATTTGTACAACCTAGAGAAAAGGAAATGAAGATAAAAGGAAAATCTAAATGAAAGCACTTTGGCATTCGGATACATTTGTTGTAGTGGATGGTTTCTCCAATCAGATTTTTCCAAAATGTTGGGACGATTCACGAAATGAGGGATATATTATAGTTAAAGGAGAAAAATATTATATATCATATCCTTTAAGATTATACAAATTAGAAGAAGTTGATAAAGGACAAAATAGTTCTTGACATAGTATTAGAACTATTGTAAAATGATAGAATAACGAAAGGCAAGATAATGAAGAATAGAAAATGCCCTGTTTGTCATTGTGAATATGATGATGGTGGAAATACTTGGAAAAAAGTTTGTTATCCTTGCTATAAAGACTATCGTTATTGGAAAAGAATACAACCTTTGAGACATAAAGAAGATTTATATATTACTCATCCATCTGTTACGAAAGAAGAATTAGAGGAATATATTAGAAAGAACGAATTAGAATGTGGATGGGGACCAGAAGAATTTAAACCAGAAGATTGGTTAAGATTTAAACTGTGGCGCAACGATACTAATTATGATTAAGAAAGGGGTATAATATGAAAACATGGATAGGAATAATTATATGTCTACTCTCAATAGTATTAGGATTATATTTGGGAGTATGGGTAATGCTTATTGGAGGTATAATACAATTAATACAAAGTGTAACTCCAATAATTATTGCACAAGGAATAGCATTTGGATTAGTTAAGATTATGCTCTCCGGAGCAGTAGGATGGTTAACTTTTATTGTAGGATTTGGAATAGGACAAGCTTTATTAGATTAAGGAGGAAATATGAAGTTGAGAATGGGATTTGTTAGTAATAGTAGTAGTTCCTCTTTTGTATTAATTACAACCAAAGAGAATCATGAAAAAGCCATGAAAGATTTATCACCTTTAGAACAAAAAATGGTAAAAGCAGTTACTTCAGATGATAGATTTTTAGGAAAAGATGTTGTCAAATATATATATTCTTCTGATAGAGATGGAAATTCTTATTTAGATTATGCATTTGATGATATACATTTATATGCAGGTGAAAGTATGCCAGAAGATACTTATGAAATTATAGAAAAATATAAAAATTTAATTAATAAAAATAAAGAGGAAGTTATTACAACAAGTATTGATTGGTAGGAGGATATTATGAAAATTAGAATGGGTTTTGTTAGTAATTCTTCTAGTAGTAGTTTTATAGTTTTAGGTATTAAGGTTGAAGGAGATATGGAAAAGAAATTAGCTGAAAAGATTAAAGGAAGCACAGTAAAAGAAGATGATGCAACAGATATACTTTGGGAATCTAATGATTATGTATCAGATGATGGTCCGGGATATTATGGTAAAGTTTTAGCAAATCCAGGTTGTGATGGAGAATTAGATTATGGATGTATAGATATTCCAGGACTTGTTCCTGAAGTATTAAAAATGGTAGAATTTTTGGGATTGACAGAAAAAGATATTAAATTACATTTTGGAACGAGGAGTTGTTAATGGATATAGGTTCTAAAAGGGGTTATCCTTCTGCAAGTTTAAGTAACTTTGCACCACATGAATTTTACATGGAAGGAATTTATTGTGCTTCCATGGAAGGATTTTTGCAATCACTGAAATTTGAAAATCCTGAAGTACAAAAAGAAGTATGTAAACTTGTTGGATTAAAAGCAAAATACAAAGGCAAACATAAAAAGTGGTGGAAAACACATAAATTATATTGGAAAGGAATAGAGTATGATAGGTTTAGTGGAGAATATCAACTTCTTTTAGATAAAGCTTTTAGTGAACTCTCAAAAAATAACTCATTTAGAAAAGCATTATTAGCAACACAAAATAGCAATCTAACACATACTATCGGTAAAAGAAAAGAATCAGAAACAATACTTACAAGAAGTGAGTTTTGTTCAAGACTATTAAAACTAAGGAGACTAATTAATGGATATACAAGTAAGTCTGGTTGCTTCTGCAAATAGAACTGATTGGTGGAACAGATTTTATAATTCACTTAAAGGCAACAAAATAAACTGGGAAGTGATATTTGTAGGAGATACTCCACCAAAAAATAAAATGCCTGATAACTTTAGGTGGATAAAAGCAACTGTAAAACCTGCTCAATGTTATGAGTTGGGATTTAGGTTAGCTAAAGGAGAACTTATACATTGGACTGCTGATGATGCAGATTACATGTATAATGGAAATACTGATAATATAGATAGAGCTTATTATATGTATAAGAAGATAGAAAAAATGACTGGTAATAATAGAAAAACAGTAATAGCAATGAGACCTGTAGAAGATGGTAGTCTTAATGTATGGGATTTTCACCACTTCTTTGGAGGATGGCATGAAAGTCCAGTAATGGCTCCATTTGGATTAGTGGATAGAGAAATGTTCCATGAGTTAGGGGGATATGACCGTAGGTTTGTGAGTGGTCAATCTGAAAATGACGTAGTAATGAGATTTCTCGAATCTGGTGGTAGAGTAGAGATAGTAATGGATGCTTATTTATATGTACATCATCACCAAGTACATCCTAGAAATCCAAAAGAAAATAGATTTAGAGAGTGGTATAATACTGATAGGCAAGTACTTGAAGATTGTTGGGTTAAAGAGGGATATGGTAATTATGAAAAATTAAACCATAATGTTACTATATCTAAGACTAGATTATCTCCTGTAGAAAGATTTGAAGACAGAGAAGATATTTGTACTTTTACTCAAGGATTAACTGGAAGGTGGAAAAATACATGAAAAAGAAAAAAATATATCCTTGTCCCTGTTGTCCTGCTACTAAATGTATAATGGACGAACCTTGTTTAGGATGTGAAACCTATGATGAATGGTTAATAAAAAATTATAAAATAATTATAAGAAAAAAAGGATTAAAATGAATGGTAAAAAAGCTAAACAAATACGTAAAATGACATATAAAGATAAAGATTTTAGGGACCGTAAATATCATAAACTTGATACTGGTCAACTTATAGCAGATAATGATAGGCGTAAATATCAACTAGCAAAGAGATTATCACGTTAAATGGAGGTTATATGTCTTTGAGAAGAATTGAAAATCCCTCAATGGGAAAAGGACCTCAATTAATAGGAGTCCTTTTTATAATATTAGCAATTGTATCTGCATTTAATGGAATATTAGAACTTACCCTAGGGTTATTTGCTTTAGGAATATTACTTATAATAGGTGGTAAAATAGAACATTGGTGGTGGAATAAATGAAAAAATATATATGTCCTGAAGAACATTATCCTAATTGTAGAGGTCATGAGGGTGGTTATTTTTCTTGTATTAAATTTTTTGAGAGTAAAAAAGAATTATTGGATTATGCCTTAGAATTTATAGCCGAAAATGTACTTTTAGAAATCTATAATCCAGAGGGAAATATAATAGGTAAAATTGATTATGAAATAGATTGTCATAATTGTACAGGAATAAAAATAAGAATAGAAGAAGAAACCTATAGAACTATGGACAATGGTCATGGAGTTAGGATATGGGGAAAACTATAATTGCAGGAAGCAGAACTATAACTGATTCAAATATAATAAAAAAAGCTATTAAAGAATCTAATTTTAATATTACTGAAATTGTATCTGGTTGTGCCAGAGGTGTTGATTCATTAGGAGAAGAATATGCTAAACTTAATAATATACCAATAAAAAGATTTTCTCCTAATTGGAAATTATATGGTAAATTTGCTGGCATAAAAAGAAATAGAGAAATGGCAGATTATGCAGATTCATTAATAGCAATATGGAATGGTAAAAGTAGAGGCACTAAAAATATGATAGATGAAGCTAATATGAGAGGATTGAATATATATGTCTACAAAATTAAAGATTAAAGAATTTATAAAAAAGATGGAAGAAGATGGTTTTTTACCATTTTGGAATAAGATATGTTGGAGGTGTAGTAAGAAATTCTACCATGGATTCTCTGACATTTGTATGAAATGTGATAAAGAAATTAAAAGTAAAGGAAGGATGGATTGTAAATAAATGAAAACAAAAATATTAGGTGACGTTCATGGTGGCTTCAAAGGCATGATGCAATGCTTTGAACGTTCAAAATTTGATTATAAAAAAGACAGACTAATTGTACTAGGTGACGTGTGTGATGGTTGGCCTGAAACCAAACAATGTATAGATGAATTACTAAAAGTAAAGAATCTTGTATATCTTCTTGGTAACCATGACAAATGGGCATATGAATGGGCAATTAGAGGAGATAAACCTGAAATATGGGTATATCAAGGTGGTAGTGCAACTCTAGAATCATATGATTATAAAGGAATGCCAGAATCACATATTAAATTACTTAGGTCTGCACCTTGGTACTTTGAGGAAAATAATAAACTCTTTGTACATGCTGGTTTAACTGACCCAGAAAAACCAATGAAAGAGCAACGTTTAAATGATTTAATATGGGACAGAGAACTTCTTGAAATGGCATGGCACGCCCAGTTTTGTAGTGAGGTCAAAAAAGTATCTATTTGGGACGAGATATTTTTGGGACATACCACTACAAGGTGTTATAAAGACAGATTAAACAGAGTTATTAATACTCCTATCCATGTCTGTGAAGTCTGGGATTTAGATACAGGTGGTGGATGGGGTGGTAAAATAACAATTATGGATTTAGATACCAAAGAATATTGGCAAAGTGATTTTGTAAAATATCTATATCCTAATTATAAAGGGAGGTAGTGTTATGCTAGGGAATACTTGGAGCTTATTGGATAAATATGAACCAAAATCTATGCATGACAACCTTCCTGTAATCTGGGATAGAGGAAAAGGATGTTATATTTATAGTAATGAAAATAAGGAATATCTAGATTTTACATCTGGTATATTTGTTACAAATGTAGGTCATAATAACAAAAAAGTAATAAAAGCAGTAAAAGAACAAGCTAGTAAGTTACTTCATAGTTATACATTTGCTACAGAAATAAGAGCTAAATTTTTATTTAAATTAATGAAAATAACTCCAGATTTTTGTGAAAAGGCTTTTCTTTTATCTACAGGTGCAGAAGCTATAGAGGCCGCTTGTAAATTAATAAGGATGCATAATCCAAAAAAGCCATATCTCTTATCTTATATAGGTGCTATGCATGGTAAAACCATGTTAGCTGAACAGTTAAAAGGAAATTTAATGAGTAATCAATGGGCTAATACTGAACCTAATAGAAATATTTTCCATTTACCTTTTCCTCAATATAATGAACCATTTACTTTTGGTAATATGAAAGGATTAAGTGACTGGAAAGAACTAATAGGAGGTGTAATAATAGAATCTTACCAAGGATGGAGTGCTAGATTCTATCCAAAACACTATATTAAAGATTTGGTAAAATGGGCAAGAAGAAACAATATACTAGTATGTTTTGATGAAATACAAAGTGGTATAGGTAGAACTGGTAAATTATTCGCTTTTGAACATTACGAAGTAGAACCAGATTTAGTATGCACAAGTAAAGGATTAGGTGGTGGTTTACCTCTAAGTGCTGTAATAGGTAGAAAAGAATTATTTGATGTAGATGGTTTATCTTCTACCCAATCAGGTAATCCGGTATGTTGTGCGGCTGGTATAGCAGTACTAGACCAAATAGAAGAACTAATTAAAGATGCCCAATGGACAGGTTTATTCTTAGATAGTGGTTTAATGTTTCTTAGAAAAAAATATGAAAAATATATTAAAGAAACAAATTGTAAAGGACTAGTTGGTGCAATAATATTTAATACTACAGAACAAGCAAATAAAGTTGTACAAAAAGCATTTGAAAAAGAGTTATTATTGGTAAAAACTGGAAGGGAATCTATTAAAATAGGACCTCCTCTAGTTATTAATAGTAGAGAAATATTTAAAGGAATAAATATTATTGATGATTGTATAAAGGAGGTATTATGAATGATGAAAACAATGAAGGTTCAATTCTTATTATAATAATCATTGGAATTTTTTTGCTATTTTCTACTTTAAAAAGTGCTGATGAAGATTATATGCTTAAAAAAAGAGTAACTTTATTAGAAAAATCCACAATAGAAATGGCTAAAGAAATATTTCCCAACATAGAAATAGAATATACTGAAATGGGTGGTCATATAGTAGAAGGATTGACTATAACTGAATATATGGCAACAAAAGTGGAGGAAGATGATGAAAATAACAATCCAGACTGAAAATTTAGACCCTACTCACAGTGCAAGTGTAACTCTCTCCGATGAAAGTGATATTTATGAGGTTATGGAAAATATATATAACCTATTAATGGGTTATGGTTTTCATCCTAACAGTGTTAAAGAAGGTATATTGTATATGGTAGAACAACATGAAGATGAAGGGAAATAGTTATGATAATAAAATATAGAGTTTGGTGTGAATTCGAAATAAATGGAAAAATAGAAAAATGTATGGAAAGTCCTGCATCATGGTTTCTATTAACACAAACAGGTAAATTGTTAGAATCTGGACCAGTAGTACTACCACAACCATTAAGTAAGGCTTATATAAAAGCTATTCCACTGTTCTATACTGGTTGTAAGGATAAAAATGGTAAAGACATATACGAAGGTGATATAGTAAAATTATATGAACATCACCAACCAGAAGTAGTAGAATATTGTGGTAGTATTTTTGGTGTTTTTCTATACAAAACTAAAAAAAGAAATAATGGTACATTTCAAAGTATAGATGAATGGTGTCCTATAGATTGTCCTATTGAAGTTATTGGTAATATCTATGAAAATGGAGATTTATTGTGAGAGAAATTAAATTTAAAGCTTGGGATAAAAAAAGAAAAAAGATATTTGATATATATATGATTGTATTTGATGGGGTAAATATATCTATTAAATTATGTAATCCTGACGGGGGAGTTAGCCATTGGTTTAGTATAGAAGATAGATTTATCCTCATGCAATATACAGGACTAAAGGATAAAAATGGTAAGGAGATTTACGAGGGGGATATAGTTGACTATGGAACTTGGGATAACGAAGATACTTGTGAGAGAGGTGTAATAGAATATGTAGATACAGCAGGATGGTATGTAGTTCAACTATATTCGTGGTACGGTGGAGAAGGATATGAATTATTAAATAATGACAAAGATGAACTTGAAGTTATCGGCAATATCTACGAAAACCCAGAATTGTTGAGGAAAAAATGATTATTGAAATCCGAGCTTGGGATAAAACAAACAAAAAAATGATTTATACTAGTCCATATAGTTCTTTTCATAAACATATAACATGGACTGGACATTGTTACGATAAAGGCAAATTGCTTGATTATGATATAATGTTATGGACTACGTGTTATGATAAAAACAAAAAAAAGATATTTGAAGGTGATATAGTTAAAAATAGAGATGCAACAGGAGAAGTAATATACTTTAGAGATAGTTTTTTAGTTAATAAAAAACATATGCTTTATCCAATATGGAATGAATGTGAAGTAATAGGAAATAAATATGAACTGGAGGAAAAGAAATGTCAAAAGAAATAATTTTTAGTAGTAAGGCAAGGCAAAAGATTCTAGATGGAATAGATAAATTAGCAAATATAGTAAAAGTAACTCTTGGTCCTAAAGGAAGAAATATAATATTAGAAAAAGACTTTGGTTCACCTTTAATTACAAAAGATGGCGTAACTGTAGCAAGTAGTATAGAACTTGAAGATAAATACGAAAATATAGGTGCCCAATTAGTAAAAGAAGTAGCAGAAAAGACAAGTGATATAGCAGGAGATGGTACAACAACAGCTACTCTATTGGCACAAACCATTTATAAAGAAGGGTTAAAAGCAATAGGTTCTGGAGTAGACCCTATAGCAGTAAAACGAGGTATTGATAAGGCAGTAAAAGAAATTACAAAAAAACTTAAAGAAAAATCAAAAGTTATTAAAGATAAAAAAGAAATTGAGCAAGTAGGATTAATAGCTTCAAATAATGATGTTATGATAGGTAGACTTATAGCGGATGCAATGGAAAAGGTTGGTAGAGATGGAGTTATAACAATAGAAGAAGCAAAGTCTATGGATACTAATTTAGATATAGTAGAAGGTATGCAATTTAATAATGGTTATCTATCACCTTATTTTATAACTAATCAGGATAACTTAGAAGTAGTTCTAGATAATCCTTATATACTTATATATGAAAATAAAATAACTAATATAAATGATTTATTAAACCTTTTAGGGACAATATCAAAAGCTAATAAGTCAGTACTTATAATAGCAGAAAATGTTGATGGAGAAGCTCTTAAAGCATTAGTTATTAATAAGTTAAGAGGAACTCTTAATTGTTGTGCAATAAAAGCACCTGGCTTTGGTGATAGACGAAAAGTATCTATGGAAGATATAGGAATACTTACTGGTGGTAGATTTATTTCTAATGATTTAGGTATGGCTCTTAAAGATATAAAAATAGAATATTTAGGAGTAGCTAGAAAAATAATAATTGATAAAGAAAAAACTACTATTATAGAAGGTCAGGGTAATACAAAGGAATTAGAAGAAAGAATAAAATCAATAAGAAGCCAACTAGAAAAAGATGATTCTAAATTTAATAAGGAAAGATTACAAGAAAGATTAGCAAAACTAGCAGGTGGTATTGCAGTAATTAATCTTGGTGCTACTACAGAAACAGAAATGAAAGAAAAAAAGGCTAGAGCGGAAGATGCTTTAAATGCCACAAAAGCGGCTGTTGAAGAAGGTATTATTTCAGGTGGAGGAATTGCCTTATTGGAATGTATTGGTTCTATTAATATCGAAACCTCAGGAGATGAAAAAGTGGGTGTAGATATTATCAAAAAAGCATTAGAAGAACCATTAAGACAAATTGTTAAAAATGCAGGATTAGAAGATTCAGTTGTAGTTAATAAAATTAAGGAGTCTGAATCTAGTATAGGTTATGATGTATTAACGGATGAATACGTTAATATGATTGAAAAAGGTATTATAGACCCAACAAAAGTTACTAGAACTGCAATAGAAAATTCTGCTAGTATAGCGGGATTACTATTAATTACAGAGGGTATAGTTATAAATAAGCCAGAAGATAAGAAAAAAGAAGATATAAATGCATAAAAAATATAAATTTCTTAAAAATTTCCTAGAAAATGTCTATGAACGTGCAGATAAGGCGTTTCCAAAATGTGGTAATCATTTTGGGAGTTTGAATTATGGTATAAATAAAGAAATGGAATATTTTAAAAAGCATAATAAACTATCTAATGAAAGTAACTAAAGTAAAAATAAATAAAAAAGCTACTTTAGAAGATATTATATGGTTACTCAACCAACAGTGAAGTGTCATATTTGCGGAAAGTTGACTTCAAAATATTTAACTAATATATTAAGGTCAGGAGAGAAACGCAAAGTGCTTTATTGTCCTGATTGTGATTTAGGTATTTTAGATGACAAAAGTATTATGGATTATAATAAAACATATAGAAAAAAACATTCTCCTGGTAAACCTAAAGAAATATTTGATACATATGTAAACTTTCAACAAGATAGATTGGATTTACTTAGACCTTTCTTACACAAAAACAGTCATTTATTAGAGATAGGATGTTCTGCCGGGCAATTTTTATATAAAGTAAAACCACATGTTAAAAAAATATATGGTTATGACTTAAACGATACAGAACTAAAATATGCTATACAAAAAACAGGTTGTGAGAAACTTAATACTAAAATAAAATATGATATAATATGTATGTTCCAAACACTAGAACATATACAATTAAGTAGTATAGGTATTACTAATTATATACAAGATATAGTATCATAT
>Ga0114923_10002528_pt1 | contig 12356 bp, 9 predicted proteins | sample SumtaG_FD_89578 | JGI IMG/M metagenome (GOLD analysis project Ga0114923, IMG submission 89578) | Deep subsurface microbial communities from Indian Ocean to uncover new lineages of life (NeLLi) - Sumatra_00157 metaG | ecosystem: Environmental > Aquatic > Marine > Oceanic > Sediment | place: near... | reverse complement strand
CCTGAAGCCACCCACTCCAAAGGTGGAAATAACGGAACGAAGAAATGGGTGGTTTTAAGAAAAGGGCTTAAAGGTCTTAAGGACAAGGAACCAGCTTATAAAGAGTTTAGCGAGGAGAGTTCGAATTATTTGAAATTAATCCCAGAAGGCTCAAACTGGCATGCACTGCCTAAAAATCTTCAACCTAAGGCAATAGGTGCTGCTTTCAAATCATGGGGTGGGCGAGCAGGATTTTTAAGGCGTCTTTCATGGACAAAGCTTGCCCCTACTATCACAAATGACCCAAAAACAAAAGCAACGATGCTGTGTCATCCTACAAAAACCAGACCACTTAGTGTACGAGAGTGCGCGAGAATACAACAGTTTCCTGACGATTGGAGTTTTTCAGGTAGTACGGCAGCGCAATACCGGCAAATAGGAAACGCAACACCTCTTGGTATTGGTGAGGCAATCGGGGACGCCATAAGGAACGTGGAAGACAATGGGACAAACGAGCTTTATCCCAAGAAACTCTATTGTGCTGACCCTGTACTACTGGAACGGATCATTAACAGCCCAAAAACAAAGCTAAATCCACCAAGAATGCGGAAAATCAAAGGCATAGAGCAAGCAAGGTCATGGCTTAACGGCAGAGCAAACAAAAGAACGGATTTTGAAAAATATGAAGCGATAAGCCCAAAAGAAGCAGCAGTTGGCTGCAAATAATTCTAAGGGCCTCCAATTGCTAAATGGAAAGGAAGCTTAGAAAAACTCTCAAGGGCGGAAAGTTCAAGAACGTTCCGGCTGTACGTTCAAAAACAATGTCAGCCATTCGAGGAAAAAATAATCGTACCACCGAGCTTTGTTTCCGAATGGCACTTGTTCGGGCAGGAATCAAGGGATGGGAGACAAACGTTGAAGATTTGGTTGGCAAACCGGATTTCTTTTTCCGAAAAAAACACATTGCTGTATTTGTTGATGGCTGTTTTTGGCATGGATGTCCAAAGTGTGGGCATTACCCAAAGACGCGTAGTTCTTTTTGGAAAATGAAGATACTCCGTAACAAGGAACGAGACAAAAAAAACAGACGGAAACTACGCAGAGAAGGTATAAAAGTTGTGAATATCTGGGAGCATTCCCTGCACAATCTCAGAGGAATAAATTCTAAGATCAAAATGCTAATACAGTTGCTCTCAGATTAACTTCGTGCACGAGTGAAAAGGACTAGTATAACATAAAGGTGACCTTATGAAAAAAATCGATATAAAAGGGATTAAACCCGAAAAACACATATTTCATAATGAACCGTTAGATGTTTATCCTACACGGATTAGTTTCAGTAAAATAGACTTCTGGCCGGAAAATTATCGAACGGTGTTGCACTTTGACATACTCGAAGCCCAAAAAAACAAGCCTGTTTCTAAACTCTCGTTAGAAGAAATAATAGATTTTTTAGTTGGGAGGCCTGAGTTAAAACTTGACGATTTGGCAAGTTCAATTGAAAAAAATGGGGTTAAAGTACCGCTTATAATTTTAAGCAATGGCATGTTGTTAGATGGAAACAGAAGATATTTTGCCTGTTCATACCTTTTTCATGAGGCAAAGAAAAAGGACGAGGATATACCTAAGGTTTTATATGACATTCCGGTATATGTAATTAAAAAGAGGGATGTTAACGAAAGAACCCGACAAAAGATATTAGCTGAATCAAATTTTGTTAACGATTGGAAAGTGCCTTGGTCTCTAGATGTCAAGGCAAAGGTCATAGATGATTTCTACTATTCCTGTATAAACGAGGGGACAAGTAAAGAAAAAACGTACAAAGAAATTAGAGATGTCTACGGAGAAGACAAAAGCACTGTTGATGCTTACATAGAAACGATGGAACTAACAAGGGAATTTATTTCTTCCGCACCTAAAGGTAAAAGAAACAAATTTAGGGAAAACGTTCAAAACAAATTCCTCTATTTCTGGGAGTTTCGTAACAAAGCATTAAAGGGGCGAGGTGCTCTTAGGCCTAAGGAGCTTCCAACAGTCAAAAAACTTTTCTTCAAGATGATGAAATTAGAACGGTTCAACAATTACAAACAAGTTGAGCCTATGATAAGAGCGGTCAGAGACCCATATGCTTGGAAGTTACTTATTAGTTCGAAGGGTAACAAGATTAATATGGTCGAGGCCCTTATGAAGGAACAGAAAGCCGTTAGATCGGCTGAGGACAAGGTAAGAAATTTTCTTGGATGGCTTCAAACGAAAGCTGATCCGACTAGTTTTACAAAGGCAACTATTGTGCTTCTTAAGAAGGTGATACGTGAATGCTCAAAACTGATTAGGTAGAAAGGTGGCTTAATAATTTATGCCAGAACCTAAGTTGATAGTTTATAAAGGCCCAACATCACAAACTGGTTTGGCAGTGAATGAAAAATTCCCAGACATAAACCCACAATGGGAAGATGAGGTTGTTTGGAAAGACATGGAGTTTGATAATATTAGAGACGCCCTTATTGAAGAACCAGCACTTGCCGTTTTACCTATATGGAACTCTCATAACGGAGAAATTAGTTTATCTCATTCACTTGAAATGATCTTTCAGCAATTAGTAAAACTCCATACTTTATGGCCTAAGTCAATTATTTTTGAGTGTATTGGAAAAGATCAAATCGAACTTAAGGACATTAAAAAAATAATATTTGCTAAAGTAGCAAAAGATCAATGTAGTAAATTTATACAAGCGCTTGGTGCAAAATTTGTGGAAGAAGATTCAACAAAAGATGCCTATGAAAGATTTACAGCAACTCCTAGCATTCAAGCTGTGCTTTGTGCGCCAGGACAAAATGAAGACAATTTCAAGTTATTATGTAAAAACGTCGCAAATCCGGTTAACTTCACGACTTTTGCTTTACTGGCTTGTTTAGAATCTGAAACTTGGGGCGGATCTGCATGGGGCTCCTTGTGTGATAAATTAAATCCAAAAACGAGAGTATATTTTGGGGCTCAAATGCCTATACGTTCTGTAGCATTTTCAGATGATCAAAAAGCTTTATTCAATGAATTAACCGATGAAGCTGAAACTATAAATGATATCCCGAAAATTTTATTTGTAACAAAAAGAACGCCCGATAGATGTGGTCTTTTGATTGAAGCAGAACATAAAACTTTGCCTGATGATATATTGACCGATGAAGGGTATTCAACTGAAATCAAAGTTATTCAAGATATCGGAAAAACACATTCTAAATATACTGAGGAAATTTATTCCTTTTTGAGTAGCGAATTCTCTGGTTATGTTAAACATGATTTTATTCAGCATCGAAGTGTTAAAAATGACACATGCTTTTTTGCCTGCCCACCTCTTGAAGTCATTATACATGGTTTTGAGGACAATGTTGTCGAACCAGTAATGAGACTACTTATTGATAAATATTTTGAGCTATATAACAATGGGATTAAATGCACAGAGGCCCAAAAGAGGTTTTTCAAAAAATACAATAAGAAATACCTCGAACGTGGTATGGATTTTATAAAATTTGTTGACATAGGAACAACGAGTTAAAATACACTCTCCGCTACTTGACCTGATAAACAACTACGCATCTCTCTCGCACTAAGTTGCCCCAAAGCTGCCACACCAAACGCGTGCTGGCGAGGCACACAAAAGAATGAAAAATTCAAAGAAAAAATCCGTGTTAATCCGTGTAATCCGTGGTTAACAATTCGTGTAAATTCGTGGCTTTAATTCGTATTTCGTATCTCATATGTCGTATCTCGCAATTCACCACTTCGTGTCTATTCGTGGCTAATAAATCCGCTGTACGCTAAACGCTATACGCTAAAGATGATATTCTTTGATTTTTCGGTAGAGTGTTCTTTCGCCGATGACTGATGGTTTTAGCGGCGCCATTCGGCCTTGCGGACCATTAACGGCGGCATGTGTTGGGGTTTGACCCTTCGGCTGCCTGGGTTCACGCAGCTTTTGTTGCTCGGATACCAGTGAATAGTGAAGAGCTTAGGCTTCAAGGACAATCTGTTTCTTTTCAATTTCCTAAACATCATCAACTATTTTCCGTGAGCAAAACGATGGAATCCACACCCTCCCCCTATCGGCCAATTTGGGTATCGACTTTCGAGATTTGTCCAAAATAAGACTCAGGAGATAGTGTAGGCTACGGACTCCAGAGCATACGGGCCAAGAATTTCAAATTTCAAATTTCAAATTTCAAATTTTTTCGAGGTTTACCGGTATTTCGCGTTCAGCTAAGTATTCCTTCATTTGCCTTATAGTGAACGTGCCGAAGTGAGCTATTGAGGCCACAAGAACGGCGTCTGCGTGCCCCTCAACAACGGCCTCGTACAAGTGTTCGAGTGTTCCGGCCCCGCCGGATGCGATTATGGGAAGTTTCACCGCGTCAGCGATTGCTCTGGTCATCGGGATGTCGTATCCGCCTAAAGTGCCGTCAGCGTCCATACTTGTTGGCAGGATTGCGCCGGCGCCCAGACTCTCAACCTTTTTGGCCCACTCGACGGCGTCAGTCCCGGTGCCGACGGTGCCGCCGGTAACTATGACCTCAAAGCCGGATGGCATTTGCGAATTGGTGGAGGTATCTATTGCCACAGTAATTTTCTCACTGCCGAATTCATTTGCCGCTTCTTTAACAAAATCCGGATTACGCACGGCAGCGGTATTGACCGATACTTTCGATGCGCCGAGGCCGAGCAATTCCTCAATTGCCTGGCAGCTGCCGATTCCACCGCCGACGGTTAACGGCACTGAAATTCTTTCGACGGTTTTCTTTATCGCGTCAAGGAGCGTCTTTCTCTTCTCAAGGGTCGCTGTAATATCCAGAAACACCAATTCATCTGCTCCTGCCTCGCTGTAAACAGCGGCATTCTCTGCAGGGTCGCCCACATCTTTTAATTCAACAAAGTTGATACCTTTAACCAATCGGCCGTCTTTGACGTCCAGGCACGGTATAATTCTCCTGTAATCCATACGTTGTTCCTTTCTAATCGGTTAGTATTCACCAGCACCTCAATTTCATATCTGCTACAGAAGTATACCAAACCAAAGCATACCGGTCGAGAAAATATTTTCAAAACAGCAAACTGCTGCGTCCGTTGCTCCAATACCTCGATTCGGTATCCGAACCAGGAAAGGTGAGTCAACTACCTTATGGAAAACTGGCTGGAGGCCGCTTTTCGTTTCTATACCTTGCTTATCTGATTTGGCTCCAGTTGGTTGGCTGTCGGTCGAGTTCGAGGATTTCGATGCGATTGATGAGCCAGGTCTTGTCGGGTTGTTCCTGGAAGTCGAACCGGACTTTTACCATCAGCCAGGCTTTGTAGTTCTGAGCGATGTGACTATCTTTCTCGAAGATGATGGTGGCAAACAGAGTCGCCGTGGCGGTCGGCGGTGATAATTGCACGAGGCAGGCCCTTTTGTTGTTTTTCTTAACCAGAGATTGTGATAGCTGTCTGCGGCAGTGACGCATCAAGTCTCTTTTGGTATTATGATGTGAGTCGCGGTAGTCCTCGGCAATAATAGCCTCGATTGCATTACAATCCTCCTCTTCGACGGCTTTTATGCAAGTGTTGATTACCGCGTTGATTTTCTCCAGGTCTGTCCGGACGGCGACATCCATGCCGAAAGCGGCTGCTGCGACAAGGGCCGGCACCAGCAATTGCCACCAGCGGCGTTTTTCCGGGATAACACTGCGGAACGTCAGCATTGCGAACAAAACGAGGACCGCTGTACCGATTAGCGTATAGGGCTGCTCAAAAAAATTGAACATTGTCAGCTTCCAGCAGGATTGGTTTTCGACTACCTTCGTGGTCGAGGCAGTATAGCGTAGCCTTTGTGCAGCGGTGATTTTCTTAGTGCTCTTTAAACTTTCTCATCCACTGGGGCCAATCGCTGAGCTGGACACCACCGGCCTGGGTCCAGGGGCCGTTTATGTTGAACCGGCGATGCCACTTGAGCTTCCACAACTCCTTAAGACCAACTCTTCTGACAGACCAATCCATGAAAAGGTGATTTACAAACGCATTGTGTCGGTCGATGACGAAGTGCATCATTTCGTTGGAGTAACCGAGCCATTGACCATCGAATTCGGGCGGAATGATGCGGTTAAATTTAGGGTCGAGTGGACCACTCTCATTAGTACGATAGCAAGGCCCGCCTCCTCTCCACATGGTATCTGCTAAGACCGGTGCAAGGGCCGCACCTTTGACGTTTTTGGTCCTCCAGTTCCATGCAGCCGGTCGGTTCTGAATCGCGCTTGTGCCCGCCCGCGGGTCATAAATCCAGTTGTTTCCCCCATAGCTGGGTTCTTCACCGCCCCCCACGCTGCCGCTTCCACCTAACGGCATAAAGTAGGTGTAGAACGTGCTGCCCCACTCAGTTCCTCGGGGGTCCCGTTTAGTGGCCGACGGGCACCGGAGAATATCTGTCTTTGTCTGGTACAAAGACCGCAGGCAAATTATCCATTCTCCACGGTGCCATCCAGAGCCGCCAACAAGACCTCTGCTGAAATTGCCATCGTTATCATCGCAATACATCGACCAGATAACGCCCCATTGTTTCAGCAAGGCCTGACAGGCGACTGTTCTTGCCTGATGCTTTACCCGTTGGAGTGCCGGCATCAATATCGCCATCAATAACGCAATGATGGCAATTACCACCAATAGCTCAATTAGTGTAAAAGCTCTTCTCTTCATTGCTCTCTTTCCTTTCCGGCAAAAAATCCGTCACTGGGCTTTAATAAAGATTACTCTAAGTGACGCTCCTTTCATATTTGCTTTCAAAGCAATACGATGCGCAAAAGCAGCTTTGTGTTCCGTTAATTCCACCTAAACTTGCTTTAGGTATTATACTGCGTCGGGCGAGATACGTCAACCACCGGGAGAAATTAGATAGCGTCAAGTATTATGTGTAAGTTTGATTTTGTGCCATCGAAGCAGCTTTGCCAAATCTGCATCGGCCACAGACGATATGTCCCTCGCCGCTGACCAGTTCGCCCAATTGCACATCATGTACATTGCTGCCCATTTTCTCAACGGTTCCCACGAATTCGTGGCCTAAGACTAAAGGGGTTTTTATTGTCTTTTGAGACCACTTGTCCCAATTGAAAATATGAACATCGGTGCCGCAAATCGCCGTTTTGTGAATTTTTATTAGAACATCATTTGTGCCGATTTCAGGAACAGGTATATCTTCCATCCACAGTCCGGGCTCTGGGTTCTTTTTTATCAGAGCTTTCATTGATTGACTTCTCCTATTCGGTAATGAGCAATGACGAGATTGTTGTTGTTCTCCCGGCACAGGTTGTTCCCGGCTGCGCATTGAGAGGCGCTTACCATTCTATCTGCTTAAGTTCGTCGGTTCTTTGGTGGTCGGTCATGCCGGGCGCCAGTGCTGTTATCGTTATAAAGCCTTCGGCCAGTGATGTTATATCGGCCGGCGTCTCTTCAGCGAGGTTAGGACCGCCGGCCAACTGAAATACCGTTTGACCCTGTTCATTTTTTTGTCGGATATAGTACTCGTCAAAGCCTTTAGTCGATTGAGGTACAACCTTCACGCCTTTTGGCTCACCTTTTGACAATAGCGGTATATTGATATTTATCACATCGCCTTTTTTGACCGGCATAAGTTTTTTCAGGATTTTTGTATAGTACTTTGCAGCCTTTTCGAAATCCATTTGCTCCTCGGCGGTCAGGCTCATAGCAACCGCTGGAATTTTTAAGAACGCACCCTCCATCGCAGCGGCAACGGTACCGGAATAGTAAACATTTATTCCCGCATTTGCGCCGTTGTTTATACCGGCAACGAGCAAATCTATCGGCCCATCGTGCAGTTGCATAACCGCGAGTTTAACGCAATCGGCGGGGGAGCCCTGCACGCTAAAGCCTGTGAATCGGCCGTTGATGTCAACTTTATTGCACACTAACGGCCGAGAGAATGTAATGCTGTGGCTGGCGCCCGAGCGGCTCTCCGCCGGTGCTACAACCGTCACATCCCCAATCTTGACCAGCTCTTTATAAATTGCCGCCAGGCCCGGTGCAAAAATGCCATCATCGTTTGTCAGTAATATTTGCATGTCTTGATACTCGTCCATTCTCCGTAGCAGAGCTACTGCGAAGGATGAAATGCTCGATTCTCGTTGCTCGTTGCTCATCTACGAAGCACGAGCTAAATTGTAATTGCTTGTGGAATTTCTGTCAACCCCGCCCTTCCGAAGGGCGGGGTCAATGGACTTGGCCATGCCTAACGGCATTGACACCTTCGCTTCATAATATATAATGCTTGAGTATGGAAAAGATTGTAGAATGTGTAATGTAGGGTGGGCTTGTAGCTTGTGCCATGGGTGCCCACCAAAATCTAAATTGATAACAAAAAGTGTTAATATATTATTATTTAGATGCCATAAGGATATCGAATGACCGATCCTGCTCAATTCCAGTTCGACGTCTTCCTCAGCCACAGCTCGAAGGACACCGCGGTCGTGCGGGCCGTCGCGAAGCGACTCAAGGACGACGGGCTGAAAGTTTGGTTCGATGAATGGGAGATCAAACCCGGCGACAACATCCCGGCGAAGATCGAAGAAGGGCTGGAGCACTCCCGCGTGCTCGTACTCTGCATGTCGGCCAATGCGTTCGGCTCCGACTGGGCGCAGTTGGAGGCCGGCATGTTCCGCTTTCGCGACCCGCTGAACCACGAGCGCCGCTTCATTCCCCTGCGGCTCGACGAGGCCCCCATCAAAGGCTCGCTTGCGCAATTCCTCTACATCAACTGGCGCTCGGAAGACCGCGAGCAGGAGTATGCCAAGCTCCTCGAAGCCTGCCGACCGACTGCGGAGCCAGCAGCGGCGGAAGTACAGACCGCGGGGGAACAGGTTGTGGAGAAGGCCATTCAACTTGACTGCAAGTCGTCTATCGATGCGTGCGCTTTCAGCCCCGATTCAACACGTGCCCTCACCGGCGATGGAGACAGCACTCACGGCACTGTGCGTCTTTGGGACCTGGAAACGGGCCACTGCCTGCGCGTGATAAAGGGCCATCCAGGGGCGGTTCGTTGGGTGGAGTGGAGCGCCGACCAATGCCGCGCTCTCTCCGGCGCGTATAACGAGAATGCTGTTCGACTTTTGGACGTGGAGTCGGGGCGCTGCATACGTCTGCTTGAAGGTCACACAGGAGAAGTCTGGACTCTGGCATGGAGTGCCGATCAAAACCGCGTTCTTTCGGGCTCCGACGACGGAACCCTTCGACTTTGGGACGCAGAGACGGGACGCTGCTTGAGCGTGTTCAACGGGCACACGGAACAAATCCGAGGGCTGGCCTGGAGTCCTGATCAACGTCACGCCCTGTCCGCTTCCTTCGACCAAACCGTACGCCTCTGGGATGTCCAGACGGGGAGCTGCATACGCGTTTTGGAAGGCCATACGCACGCGGCATTGAGAGTGGCGTGGAGCGCGGATAACCGTCGTGCCCTCTCCGGATCCACCGACAGTACCCTACGACTGTGGGAGGTGGGGAGTGGGCGCTGCCTCCGTGTGCTTGAAGGTCACACGGCCCCCGTTTACAGTGTGACGTGGAGCGCTGATCAGCGCCGCGCACTCTCAGCCTCTGAGGATACAACCGTTCGGCTGTGGGACGTTGAGACCGGGCGCTGCCTGCGCGTCCTCAAAGGTCACACAAGCGAAGTCTTGAGCGTCGCGTGGAGCGCCGATGGACGGCGTGCCTTCTCCGGCGATAGTGCGGGCGGTATCCGGATATGGGATCTTTCGGAGTATGTCGCACAAGAGCGTGATGTAACTGTCAGGGCCCCGGAACTTAAGATTAAAGCTCAGGTTAAGGATGTGGTAACTGTAACGGGTGCGGTCGCCGTGCAGGTTGTCCCGAAGCAAGTCCAATACACGAACGCCAAAGTCCTACTCGTCGGCGATACCAGCGCGGGTAAAACCGGTCTCTCGAACCGACTGGCCATGGGCATCTACAAAGAAACCGACTCCACCATCGGGGCATGGGCCACTCGGTGGAATCTCCCACTCGAAACGAAGGACGGCGTGGAGCGGGAGATCTGGCTCTGGGACTTCGGCGGCCAGGCCGACCAGCGCCTCATCCACCAGCTCTACATGGATCAGACACACCTTGCGGCCTTAGTCTTTGACCCGCAAAAAGAGGACCTCTTCGAGACCCTGGCGCATTGGGATCGCGACCTGACCCGCGCCGCGATCAAGAGCTTCCGCAAATTGCTCGTCGCTGGCCGCATCGACGCCGGCGGCCTCCGCTCTGTCAGCCGTGCCCAAGTCGATAGGTTCGCAAAGGAACACGGATTCTCGCTCTATCTGGAAACCAGCGCCAAAGAGAACATCGGTTGCGTCGAGCTCAAGGCAGCAATCATTGACTTGATCGACTGGGACCAGATCGCCCAGCGCACCACGCCCGCCCTGTTTAAGCGCCTCAAGGAGCAAATCGTCCGCCTCAAAGACGAAGGCCGCGTCCTGATGCGCTTCAACGACCTGCGTGAGGCGCTCACCTTGCGCCTCGCTGGCGAGCTGTTTTCAGACGACGAGCTCAAAACCGTCATCTCGTTGTTGGCCGGCCCCGGCGTGGTCTGGGAGTTAGGGTTCGGGTCGTGGATTTTGCTTCAGCCCGAGCTGATCAACTCGCACGCGCAGGCCGTCATCCGCAGCCTCTGCGAAGACGAGCGGGAGATCGGCTGCATCGCCGAGGAAAGAGTGCTGGGCGGTGATTTGGCCTTTCCCGGGGGAAAAGAGCGACTGGCGGTGGACGACGAGCGGATTGTCCTGTTGGCCATGCATGAAATCCTCGTTGACCGCGGCCTGTGCCTGCGAGATTCCGACCCCGAGGACAGAAGGCCGACGATGCTGATCTTCCCCAGCTACGCCCGCCGCGAACGGCCCGACCTCGTCGAGCATCCGTCCGTGATTGTCAGCTACCAGTTCGACGGCTTTCTGGACGATATCTACGCCACTCTGGTCGTGCGCCTTCATCACACCGAGCCCTTTGAGCGCGACCAGCTCTGGCGCGACGCTGCTGACTTTAGGACGATGACAGGCCGCCGTCTCGGCGTCAAGCTCACCCGCCGCGCCGACGGCCTGGGAGAGCTCGAGGTGTACTTCGATCCCGAAATCCCCGTCGAGGAGATGATGATCTTCAGCAAGTACATCCACGAACACCTCCTGAAAAAGGCCAAAGACGTCGTCCGCCTCCGTCACTACGTCTGCCACAGCAAGTACAAAAGCAAGCCCTGCAATGCCCAGGTGAACCGCGAAGTGGCTATGGAGCGCTTAGCAGAGCAAGGCAAGAAGGCCAGCATCATATGCGTCAGATGTGAGAAGCGAGTGAAACTCTGGGACGACCTGGAGGCACGCTTCGCCGATCCCCAGGTCCAAAGCAGAGTTCGGGAGCTGGAGGAGCAATCGAGGACGGTGCGCGACAGCGAGAGCAAGGAGCGCATTCTCGTCGGCGAGGTAATCTCAACCGTGGCGCTGGCTGGGCAACTCTGCCGGGAATTCACCGTGAGTGACCATGGCATTGATATGGAGATCGAATTCAAGAACGATGCCGGCGAAGCGACCGGGCGTAAGGTTTATCTGCAATTGAAGTCGGGTGACTCCTACTTGCGCAAGCGGAAGAGCGACGGTGCGGAAATCTTTGACATAAAAAAGCAGCGCCACGCGAAGTATTGGATGGACCAAGCGTTCCCCGTGATGCTTGTCATCCGCAATTCCAAAGGTGAGATCCGCTGGATGGAGGTTCGCGACTGGCTGAAAAACGCGACTGACAGTGGAAGGAAGAAGGTGCGGCAAATCGTTTTCGAGGGCCAACGGTTCGACGTTATGAGCGTTCGCCGTTGGCGGGACAAAGTGTTGCGCCCATAAAGAAGCCAGCAAGCAAGCTGTGCAGAGGTAAGATACAAGAATGAAAGAGATACCGCTGGATAGAACAAATCCTAAGCCCTAAGCTCTAAATCCTAAACAAATTCAAAATCCAAATTCCAAATCTTCAAAAAACCCTGTAATCCGTGGTTTAAATTTACTTGAAATCTAATCTGTTTTATGGTATAATGTGCGTCTAATTAATAGAAAGTAGATACTGGATAGTCAATCATCCATCATCAATCAGAAAGGGGGGTTCCCAATGGCCAGCGAAGTTCAAATTTTTTCTCGTGAGATGATCTTATCTGCCTATAAGGCAGTTCGACAATTGTCGAGAGTTCTCTACAAATCGACCCTTTTTATGCAAAACGAAGCCAATTTCCGAAAAAGTCAAGTGGACGTAAATCTATATAATACAACGGATTATGAAGAAAAAAGCGATTGGACACTTAGTGAAAACAAACCCAATTCAAAGCCAAT
>Ga0114923_10002527_pt1 | contig 12359 bp, 11 predicted proteins | sample SumtaG_FD_89578 | JGI IMG/M metagenome (GOLD analysis project Ga0114923, IMG submission 89578) | Deep subsurface microbial communities from Indian Ocean to uncover new lineages of life (NeLLi) - Sumatra_00157 metaG | ecosystem: Environmental > Aquatic > Marine > Oceanic > Sediment | place: near... | reverse complement strand
GTCTAAGTACAAGTTTAAGTATAGTAAAATTCCAAATCATAAATATCAAGATACAAACAAGTACAAAATAACAAATTCTAAACTAATATTTGAAATGTTTTGAAAATAAGCAAAGCTTGTCTCTGCGAGAGTGAGATTTGTAAAGCAGAGCTTGGCGCCTTGCGCTTGGACACTTGGAGCTTGGTAATTAGAAATTATGTATAACCTTAATTTTAATCCAAAGCCATCAACAATTATGCACCCCCCTTCGCCCCGCATGGCAGGGCTTCGGATGGGCGAGAGTCCTGGACTATGAAATACTCAGCTAAAACAAACTCTTTGGTTTTTAATCCAAAGCCATCAACAATTATGCATATTGATATGAATTCTTGTTTTGCTACGGTTGAGCAGCAGGCAAACCCGCATCTTCGAGGAAAACCTGTGGCAGTTGCGGCTTACACTACTCCCTCCGGTTGTATTATTGCGCCCTCCGTTGAAGCAAAGAAACTTGGGATAAAAGTAGGGATGCGAGTAAAAGACGGGAAATTTATTTGTCCGAGTTTGATTGTTCTCGAGCCTGACCCGTGGAAGTACAGGAGCGCGCATCTGGCATTGAGAAAGATAATTTCCGACTATACAAACAAGTTTTTTCCAAAAAGTATTGACGAGTTTGTTTTGGACATTGGAGGGTACCCTTGTTTAGTAGCAAGCAGTATGCAGCAGGTAGCAAGGGAAATTAAACGAAGAATAAGAAAAGAGGTTGGAGAAGCAATCACGGTATCGATTGGAATTGCGCCGAATAGGTTTTTGGCAAAAGTAGCTGCGGGTTTAAATAAGCCTGACGGTCTGGATGAAATTAATAAAGATAACTTCTTGGATTTGTACTCAAATCTCAAACTGACTGATCTTTGCGGAATAAAGGTTAAAAGTGCCATAAGACTAAATAGTGTGGGAATTTATACTGTTTCGGATTTTTATAATGCGCAAGTTTGGCAGCTTAAAGCGGCGTTTCAATCTATTTTAGGATATTACTGGTTTGTTAGACTGCATGGTTGGGAAATAGATGATGTCGAGTTTGGAAGGCGTAGTTATGGCAACTCCTATGCGTTGCCTGCCTCGCCTTACGGGAGTCAAGGCGGGCCAAAGCCGCTTATTACCCCCGAGGAGCTCTCCCCCATTCTTTCCAAGCTTGTCACGAAAATGGGAGCAAGACTCAGGCGTGCCGGATACAAAGCTCGAGGAATTCATCTATCGATTCTTTATAGGGACCGGTCCCGTTGGCACAAAGCAAAAAGTCTTTCAAAGATACTATTTGATTCGCGTGATATTTATGAGGCGGCGTTCAAGATTCTTTTAATGTCTCCTTACAGAAAGCCCGTGCGGGAACTTGCCGTATCGGTTTTTGGTTTATTGAACTCTGAAGTTACTCAATTCGAGCTTTTCGAAGATATTAATAAAAAGGAGAAGCTGGTTGAGGCGATCGACGAGGTGAATGAAAGATGGGGAGATTTTGTTGTGACTCCCGCAAGAATGATGTCCGCACTTGACGTGGTTCCCGACAGAATTGCCTATGGAGGCGTTAAGGAATTGGAGGAGTTTACCATCCTTCGCTGAAGCTTCGGAATGGCACAGCCCTTCTTCGCTGAAGCTATGGAAGGACAAGCTTTAAATGGTGTGAATTGTGGGTGGAGTGTGGTGGGATGGTTAGAATCTAATTTCGACCTTGTCGCCGATGTTGATGTTATTTTCATCAGAAAAACCCGCATTTACTTCAAGGACGTAGTTAATTGGTTTCCTTGGAGTATAGCGGGGAAGATTTACATATGGTGTTTCGGAATCGGGAGCGGGAATGTTTTTGTGGACATCAACAATGCCGTTATCTGCAATCCAAATGATATCTATCGGAATTAGCATATCTTTCATCCAAAAACTCGGTATGCTATTGGATTCAAATAAAAAGAGCATTCCTTTATTAACACCTAATGATTTTCTACCCGACAAACCTCGGCTTTTTTCTTCGGAAGTTTCCGCAATGTCGACAACTATTTCAATATTCCCAATCATTACTTTCGGTTTTTGCTCTTTTGTTAGAGATTGTATAAAGGAAGGTTTGTTTGTGTTGGATTTCACTACAACTTTATAAAAAAACAGAATTAGAGTGACGGACAGAAAAGTGGCGGTAATTAGTAAGACAGTCTTTGTTTTAAGCATTAATTCTTAGACTTATACTTAAACTTTCTATTGAAGTGTTTTAATATGCTTGTTCCAACTCTTTCTCAATATCCAGGAGCTCGGAATCTAAATTTTCAAGATCGGTATCTAACAAATCCCTTTCAATTGCATTTACGTCGTCGGAAGTAGATTGTGTTTGAAGGTCTTTAATTTCAACTTCGTAACCTGTTGGTTTATTCAAGTTTTGTTGAATAAGTACAAGAACAACCGAAATAACGATTATCAACGATGCCAAAATTATAATAATGTTTTTATTCGATAAGGAAATCATATATTAATCGACTTCTGCAGATTGGGTTGACGTTTTTGTACCCAATCCTTCCCGCAAACCTTTAATGTCTCCTATTGTATGAACTAGTATACTATGTACCTCCTTAAGCTTTGATTTTAGGGTTGTTATTGTTTCTCTCATAACCTCAAATGCTGCCTTAGGGTCATTTGCATCAAGAACTTCGTCTAGTGAGTCGACGGCCGCCTGAAGATCTGCTTCTGCCTCATTAAGCAGTTCCTTTGCTTCCGCCAACTGCTCTTCGACGTCGCTTGTGTCAATTTCCCCGCTTTCGGATAATTTAGCAACGCGAGACTCGATTCTTTCGATCAGTATTTCCAATCTTGTGATAACGGCATCGAATCTGCCGGCAAGTCTTCCAAAGTAAGTCCTAACTCTTTCCTGTTTCCTCTCGGTTAACTGTGCTTGTCTGGTAGCTCGTTTTTGTTCTATCCGAAGCCTTATCTCTTCTTTCTTCTCCTGTATTAATTGTTTTCTTTCTTCAAGCCTTGCTTGAATTTCATCTTTTTTTTCATCGCGAGTAAGTGTGGGTGCAGCATAAACAAATGAAGTTTCGAAAATCGTGGTTAAACCGATAAACACTGTTATGAATATTAGCGCTTTTTTCATCTATTAATATTCTAGATTAATGTTTTCAGAGTTGTCAACATGTTCTTCACCTAATACATCGGATTTGACAGTTGAAGCTACTCTCTTTGGATTATTTGGTATTTGAATTGTAGTTAGATATATTGTAATTACTATGAAAAATATCAATGTAGGTACGAGAAGTAATATAATGTTTGAACTGTCATAAACCTTACTTTTATGAAAATGGACAGGTGTAACACTCATGTCATAATATTACAACTTTAAACGCATTCCATCAAAAGTAATTGAGAATTTGTGTAATAGCTGGTTATTATGCGCGCTATTTAAACCATACGCACTTGTTATCGATGCAACCGCATGTGTGGGCAACTTTTTCCGGAAAGTCAATATTTTCGCAAGTTGTGACGACGTCATGGTTAGCGCAGATGTGGTTTGCGCATCCTGAAGGGAAACAATCAAGGTTGGTGTTGCAATTGCCGGTAGCGAACATAGGCACGCCTTCCGAACTGGAAAGTATTTCAATGTCTTTAGGACCACTTTTGTTATTAACCGACAAGAAGTTTAGCAATATAAAGAAAGTGAAAAGAATGAGTATAAATACTATGAATTTTGTTAGTTTGTTCACAGTGTTTAGTATAGCAGTTGTGGTGCCGAGGGGGAGACTCGAACTCCCACGAAGATAACCTTCACAGGATCCTAAATCCTGCGCGTCTGCCAATTCCGCCACCTCGGCTCGTCGGAATAAATTTCGCTTTACGTCGAGTTATGAAACTAGACTTTCCGCTTCGTTATTCCTCCTCTCAAAATCCTTTAGGATTTTGTTTCGATATGAAAAAACCTATTAAATTACTGAACTATATTATACCAACTGAGAGGCAAAAAATCGTTTAATTGAAAATTCAAAGGGAAGTTCTTGATTACCTTCAAGAACCCTTTATATTGTGAACCGTAAAGGGAAATTGTCGATTTTATTCATAAACACAGTTTGTTTCTCGTTTTCACTCGAAAAAAACATAGTTTGTGAATGAGATTTTATATTGTAAATTGTAAGGGTAATCTATCGATCTCATTCATGAAATACTTTACTTTCCAATTCCAAGTATTACTTGGGGGTGCATAGCGCCTAGCAATTCTGTCAATAGAAACTGCGCCTTTATTGTAATAGTTTTCTCTTAATGCTTTTGACACGACCTCAATAGAGTCGGTCCACGAATCGAAACTGTATCTGCCATTATTCCATCCATAAGCGTTGTATGAATTTGTAGGTATTCTTTTGCCGAAAGTTGATTCCACGCCAGCTATGGCCGGTACGAGTCTCCAGTCAATATCATATTTATCCGCAAAATAAATAAAATCATTGGCATAATCAACCATAGGTGAGTTGTGTTTTTCCAAGAAATTTTTCAATATTTGTTCTCTATAATCCCGGTCGTCAGAAGTAATTGGCCTAACTATTTGTGCAGATGAACTTACCACGTACTCACCGGCCGATATGGTTTCGGCTGGTAAAAGTAGCATTAGAAATACTAAGATGATAATAACAATATATTTCATAGTTTTTTTAATAAATTGATATTTGGGAAAAAAATGCGTAACAAAAAAACAGGGTACCGTGAGGTACCCTGATGTATAATCCCAACGCTCATCCGATAAGAAACCGAATTTGCCTCGGAACGTGGAGATACTATATCATAAACCTATAGGATTGTCAATAATACCCTCGTGATATCACATAGATATAATAGAGGATTCCGAGATGTTGTTATATATTGTCCTTTTTATGAGCTAATATAAAAATTGAAGGTCCGAAATTAACAATTGCAAGAATCTTTTGAATATTTTTTTCTATTGCGAGACATACCTCGGTTGACAATAACCTTTTCATAAAAGGGCTTCTAATATTGGATACAGACCTGATTTCGATTATTTCAAATTTATTTTCTTTAAGCTTTTGCTTAATAATATCGGGGTGATAGTTGATAAATGGTAATACTTTTTCTCTTTTGCTTTTTTTACTACGTCTATCTTCGGGGAATATCTCTAGTGGGAAAGTTAAGTTTCCTTTTAGGAATTGGGCAATCGTTGCTTTAAGGTGTCTTTTATTTGCAAATTCTAAAATAAAATAACCGTTAATATTCAAAATTCTGTTAATTGTTGAAAAGGCTTTGTCAATATCATTAATGTGATGTAAAACACGGACTAGAACTACAAGGTCGGTCGAATTTCGTCTTATTTTATTATTTAAATTTTCAATTGTTGATTGAGTGAATTTAACTTTTATACTTTTTACATTTTTTCTTGCAAGCTTAAGCAATTTCGCCGAAGGGTCGACAAGTGTTACTTTATTCGCTCGATATATATATGAGGATGCCAATCTTCCAAAACCTGCCCCAATTTCGATAATTGATGTGATCTTTGGTAATTTTTCAAGAAATGCTTTTATCACGATGATCTCGGCACCGTGCTCATATTCACGCCCAATCCAATATGAGGGATAGTCGTATGTGTCGTATGCTGCTGCCATAATTATAATTTCTGCATTGTTAGGGTTAAATATCGGTGTAGGGTTTAATTACAGAATACCAGGTTGGGGCAAATTACTTCATCTCGGCCATATAGAGCTTAACACCCTCTGCCCATACTCCGTTGGGTGAATGTGGGATCCATTTGCTCATTATCTCCTCGATTGTGACAAGACCAATATCCACGTAGTTTTCTCGAATACCTTTTGATACGATATCAATCCCTTCCTCATATGAGTCAAACTTTAAAGTTCCTGCACTATGAATTCCCCATCCCCAGCAATTGTAACTATCCTCGGGTATTATTTTACAAAGACCGGACTCTTTCATTGCAATTGCAGTAATCAATTTCCAGTCAATTCCGTATTTGTCAGCGGTTTCCACGACAAACTCTGCGTGGGGTGTAATAGGAGATTTGTACGAAGTTAAGAAATTTTTTATAATTTCAGGTCTTGCATCCTCTTCGACAATTTCAGCAGAAACAGTCGGGAAATCCGAAGGCAAGGATGCATATACTTGTACTCCTGTCGTTTGTTTTTGAATGGTCGGTTTACTTTTTGCAGTTTTTGATTCGGAATTTGTTATTGATATTAAAGAAATTGTACTTGAAAAAAGAGCAATTGGAGTCAGGGTAAAGAAAACCAGAATAAATATCAATTTTCGAAAAAACGAGCCTGTTTTCTCCGCCGAGTAGTAATAATCTTGCATAATCCTGAGTCAGGATGCCACAATAAACGACTTAAAGTCAAGCCAACCCACTTTTTTATTGATTGATTGTATAGTTGCTTTAATTTAATAATTCATTATCCAAATAACATAATCCCCCATTTCAACCTTTCCACTGTCATTATAATCACCATTATTTGCACCCGATATAGATTGACCGTAGTGAGTTAGCCAGATAATAAAGTCTTGTCCGTTGACTAAACCGTCTCCATTTCCATCTCCGGGTGGTCCACCGGATGGTGGAGAAGGAGTTGGAGTCGACGTAGAAATGGGACCATCTGTTGTCAAAAGCAAAACCCAATCATCGCTACTTGGGGGATTCAGATTATGGTCCTTACCTCCTGAAAGATTACCAATATTTATAAAATTTCCGGTTCTTGGATCAAACCACTTGGCATTGTAGTTTTTTGAAAGGCCACTAAGCTTTGCAGTTAATGCGCCACCACTTCCTCCGTCATATCTATCATTTGTACCTATGTATAAATACAATATTTTCGAATATGATGAATCTGTTAGTGCATAAACTTTACTACCCCCCACAACCGATGTGTTTGGAGACATAGAACCAAAAGTCGAACCCAGATTTTCCTGGATGAATGGATTTATGAGTTTTAGCCACTGTTCTGATTCCCATTCCTGCTCTAAGCGGTTGATACACATAAAACCGTTATGACAACCTCCTGTGGCACCTCCGCGGATTAGTCCTCCTACTCCTCCCGCTATTGTAGCCTTCCAGAAGGCTCTACGAATATCTTGCTCGGTATGGTTTTTTGATTGATGGCTGCCTCTATTTTCTCCCCATGCGTCGTCCATGCTGGTTGGAATACTATTGGATTTAAATATGCTAATCATGGAGCCAACCTGAGCCGTATTGGGGCTGCCTCTGCTGTCAAACGTCTGCCTATTCATAACACAACCTCCCGATCCGCCGCCATGCCGACTTGAGCGGGGATGATTATATGGATCATGATTGTTAATTTCTGCTCCTATCCAGTTAATATCGGAGCAGGAACGATACTCGGAGATATCTATACCTGTGTTGTAGAAAATAACCGGGTAACCTGCGGTTCGAGCTACAAGATATCTGATGACAAGAGCTTCTGTTGCTGTTTGTCCGCCCCACCCCGGTTTCCCCGAGTCATCGGAATATAACATTATGTGAGCGCCAAGCCCACGTTCGGTTAATATGTCAAGTCTCTCTTCAAACCTCCTCCAGATATCAAGATCGAATTCATGATTCTGCCAACTACCCTTGAATATATAATCATGACGTCCTCCCCACTGGCCATACTCTTCGAGAAGCCTGGTTTCTGACATATGAACGTTGTGACTTTCCATATAGTCAGCTGCGTTAGTAAAGACAGAAGTGCTTGCGGGCTCACTGAATATTTCCATTCTTAGTGCAATCGGCACAACGTATCCGCCGTCTGCAAATTTCCACTTCTTGGAATTTGTACTATCAGCTTTCAGCAACCCAGGTAGACCGGATTCAACCACATTTGTACTTCCGGTTTTACCGTTTAAATCAGAATCTGAGGATGACGTTCTATAGGTCCAAGTACCCGTCTTTGTAGGCATAAAACCAATCTTCCATGTATTATTGCCATCATAGTAACCCGGCAGGTTTATTTGTGTACCACCGGAATGGGTGAATGTTGCATCGACTTTGAGCTCAAAGGGATTGTCGGAATAACTACTATTGGGTAGAGATAAAACAAAACGTTCCCATTTGCCAATAGCAGCAAAGACATTTTTTACACTAATTTGAGAGAAAAGAAAAAGAAAAGTAAAGGAAGTTAAAATAATTATGGACGGCAATTTTTTCATAGAAGGATCTGACTTAAATGTATCATTATTATTAGAATACTACATTTTCACACTATAAATAGCTTAAAGTATATTAATGACGGATACCAGATAGATCAAGTTATATTTAGAAGTTGTTAATCCAAACAACCCTCCTTCGCTTCCTCCGACGCTGAAGCTATGAAGGACAAGAAAGTTACGGAAGGGCAAGCATAATCTTAACCTCCATAGTTGTTGAGCCAAATAATATAATCCCCTATTTCCACCTTATTATTCCCATCAAAGTCTCCATTTGACGCTCCCGATACATTTTGTCCGTAGTGAGTAAGCCAGATGATAAAGTCCTTTCCATCAACATATCCGTCTCCATTTCCATCTCCGGGGACATCGGTTTGAGGTGTTGGGGTTTGAGTGGATGTCCCGGTGGGTGGAGTCGGAATTGCTCCGTAGCTTCCGATTTTAACCGCGGTATCGACGACGGGTGAACCGTTGATTGAAGAAAGACCGCTAAAGTTTAAGCTAAGATTTCCGGAACTGTTGGAAGAAATTGTTCTCGTTCTTTTCCTAAGAGTCCCTTTGTAATTGAAATCCCACCACTCAATAGGAAAGCTGGTATTTGCTTTCATTCCGGTTATGGTAAGGGACCCACTTAAGTTGCCTGAACTTGGAGATCTCCATTTGTGGTCTAAATCTTGTATCCAAAGATGAGCTTTTGTGGCGCCTGAGCCGTTGTTGTTTTTCTGGCCGACAACTCTTGTGCCCGATGGTGCAGAAACACTTATGTCTATATATCCTCCGGCATTTAAAGGGACATTTCCCATAAAGTCGTTGTATGGTGCGAAAACATCAAATAGACCGTTTGAAGTATCACCATCCGGACCCGGTTTTGTGCGAATATTGTTTGACCACCAGTAAAGTTCATACAATCCACCCGAATGCAGCATCGCCCAAGTATAGTTATGCAGCCAGACGCCGTTTGTATCATTTGCTAGTGCATCTTGCTCATTTTGTGTTTCCAATACGTCAATACCCGCTTCCCCTCTGACAATTGGCATGTTTCTGCCGGTTGCCAGAAGCATATCTCGAGTCTCGTCGCTATAGGAAATATGGTACTTGGCGGCGTCGGATTCCAATGAGCGGTCATTAATCCAACCCGTGCTTATATAGGCATGAACGTCTGCGTAATGTACAGATTCATAAGTTAAATTACCCCAAAACTTACTTGCGGGGAAAGACGTCCAAAAAGATGTAGTTGCCATATGGTTGTGGTCGAGTGTGTTGATTGTTTGAGCTAAATGATTAGTGGTGTCATAAAGCTGACCGGAGCCCGGATTACCCTCGTTTACGAGTTCCCATGAGTGTACTGCTCGCGAATATCCCCATCGCGCAGCCAAGTATCTCCAATAGTAAGTATGGAGTCGACGTACTTTATCACCTCTCCATGAATAGAAATTAGTTGGACTTCTAGGTATAGAAGGATCAAAAATTCCATCTTCCAGTCGAATCTTCTTAAGAATATTATCTTCCTTGTCTATAATTACAGGTTTTAAATGTATTCCATAACGCTCTGCTAAGGAAAATATCTCGTCGTAATTCGAAGATGGGATGTGGTCGAAATATTGGTGATAGTTCATTCTCCCTTTAAAGACTACATTTGGACCAATTTTCCCTCCTCCAAGGTCTTCACCGATGTATATTTCATCAATGTATGCAGAACCCCCTCCGGTTATTCCGACTGCTAGTGCGTTGCTCCAGCTAAAAGTGAATCTGCCGCGGGTGTTAGAAAATCTTGACTCATATTGTTTCCAACCGTTTCCAAGATCGGTTATTTGCCAGGAACCATTAGGACCATAGGTGTCTTTCGTAGAACCGAAATTTCCATTATCGGAAATTAACCTGACTTGCATATTTGAAGCACTGACGCCTTGTAGATTTGCTGTAACACGGACAATATAGCTCTTTCCACTATCAAGTCCACCCGTCATTTCCTGGTTCCCCTGTGAGTATTGAGCTATAAAGTTATAGCCTCCACCGGTAAGCTTAATGGAAAAGTCGTGGTCTCTATAAACTTGCTCTATTGAACGCAGGGGATCCGCTGTGTCGGAGCTTTTTCTCCAACCATCCCATCCATGGATCCCCCGGCTCCATATCGATTCCATATCCATCCAAGTTCTGTTGAAATTGGTTTTTCCGGCTGCATATTTTTGGAATTCTTTTTCTGCTCTTTTTTCAGCGTGATATATTCCTGAATCAGCTGCATTAATTCCTGTTCCGGTAAAAGGTGTTCCGTCAGAAAATTCGAAATACCGGGGATCTCTGGTGCTAACTTGAACAAATCCGTGAACACCGCTACGTGCATTTGTAGTGCCAAAAGATTTAACCGAAGATTCGGTCCAATTCGGATAGTTTGAGCTATCTTGTGCTCGTATTTTATATTTCCAAGTACCGGTTATTTTAGGGGCAAAACGAAGCATCCAGTAAGGATCACCTTTCGGATAGATCCATTCACTATTAGCATTGTCGGAAGTTGCAGACCTATCAATAATTGTCGGTTGGTATAGAAATGCCGGGATAACAACTGCGTTTGACCAATTACTTTCTCCCGGGGGTAAAAAGAATCCGTTGACGGTTATTCCGATTTTTGTTGTCAGACCGGATATGTTGTCAGAGTCATATGGCCATTGGAGATTTTCTGCAACTGTTCCGTTAATATCAAATCTTACTTCCAGTTTGTCATAAAGAGAAACGGTTGACGAGGATTGAGAAACGTTGCTTATTGACAAGGCTGCAAATGCATCTTTTGGATATATTAACGCTAATAATATTACCCAAAAAAGTACGAGAGTCAACTTCTTAAAAGAAGACATATTTAATGCTATCAGATTGAAATAGAAACTTAAAATTCAAAATTACTTACCCAAATCACATAATCGGGGATGTTGACTATGTTGTTGTTATCAAAATCACCGTTAGAAGGACCCGATACGTTTTGGCCGTAGTGAGTAAGCCAGATAATAAAGTCTTGTCCGTTGACTAAACCGTCTCCATTTCCGTCTCCTGGTGTTGGGGGGTTGGTGTAGGTGTTTGAACTGGTCCTTTACTAATAGTAAGCTCATCAATAAGTGTCGGATTTGTTGCATTGCTTGTCGGGTCCCACACTTTCATATTCATTTGATTTTCTTGAATTATGACTTCTGCGAAATGATATCTTTTGGCTCCGACTTCTAACCACGAGCAGCTGGAACACTTTGAAGTACAACTTGGGGTATAAAGACCGGCTCCACCGCCACCAGCGATTACGTGGATAACTCCGTTTGAATCACCAATCGTTTTACCGCGATTACTTTCATCGCAAGACTTGCTGCTGGCGGAAGTAATAGGACATGTCCTTTCGTAATAATGTGCATGTCCTAGAAATATAATATCCACCCCATATGGAACAAAATAATCATCATGCCATGCTTTACCTATGGACCAGTCGGACTTTGCTCCGCAGGGTATAGGCGGATAGTGAAAAAAGACAAATTTCCAAACAACCGAGTCATCGGAGGCAGCACGTTCAAGCGTTTTTTTTATAAAATCGTCTTGGCCTGAAGGACGACTTGCTGAATCGACCCAAAGAAACAATGTATTATCGTACTTATACGAGCCAAATAATCCGCCATCGTCATGTCCGGGTATATCGGAATAAGCAGTGACTCCTTTTTGCGACGGGAGAAAACTTTTCCAATTTGAATACCAATTAGAATCACTGACATCGTGATTGCCCGCAGTACCTATATAGTCGGGGGGGTTGTTCTGTGAGTTATTTATTCCAAGTCCTCCAGGTATTTGAAAAGATGCGTAATTCCCATCCACAACCTTCTGCCAAGTATTCCAATTTGACGATGATCCGTCCGATGTAATGTCTCCCGTGTTTATGAAAGTAATGCGTTCGGAGTTTGGTATTTTTTGAATTATACCCTCCATCACTTGAGCATGCTTTGTGTGGTCGGAACGTGTATCACCGGAAACGGCAAATCTCCAGGTGTAAGCTGCGGAGTTAGTGGCGAGAAGCAATCCGATTACCAAGATACTGCCTGTAATTATCTTTAACATTTGAGTTAACTACTTTGATGAGAATTTTGCTTCAATTTGGGTTAATATTCCGATATCCTCCTGAGTTACGTCGAGGATTATTCTCCACTCGTCATTGCTAACGACAGCCGTTTGTT
>Ga0114923_10002525_pt1 | contig 12360 bp, 5 predicted proteins | sample SumtaG_FD_89578 | JGI IMG/M metagenome (GOLD analysis project Ga0114923, IMG submission 89578) | Deep subsurface microbial communities from Indian Ocean to uncover new lineages of life (NeLLi) - Sumatra_00157 metaG | ecosystem: Environmental > Aquatic > Marine > Oceanic > Sediment | place: near... | reverse complement strand
TCCTGACCCGTTCTGCTGTTTCCAGGTGGCTGTAATTGGGCTCTTTATACAATTCGAATTGGACATAAGATTTTCCCTGGTAGCGTCTTTCTATTGTTAATTCCGGGTAACCCAGGTACACATCGGCCACATCTTTTAGAAAGAGTTTCTTTTCTCCCATCCGCCTCAAAACAATATCCTGGATATTTTCTACTTTTGCGGGGTTTTCCGACAAAGCCAGGGTGATCTCGCCGGAACTTTTTGTAAAGGATAACGAATGCCTGTTGTAAAAATTCTCGGCCAGTTTTAACTGGATATCTCTTACATCCACTTGATACATTTTCAAACGGGCCAGGTTGGTCTGGATTTTAATTTCGGGGTCAGCCCCACCGTACATATCCGCGGATTCGATACCGGTGATTGATTTTAAATGGGGAAGTACTTCCTTTTCAGCCATTTTGCGCAGGGTGTAAATGGAATAATTGGCACCGTATATCCCAATCCTGAAGAGAGGATTTTGCCTGAAATCCTCAGGGACCCGGGCCCGAATATTGGGGCCCACCACCTGTTGGGGCAGTTCTCTTCTCAACCGGTTTAAACGTTCGGCCATTTGTACATTGGCAAAATTCATCCGGGTATTCCTGCTGAATTCTACATCGATCTGGCCGTATCCCTGGATCGCCCGGCTTTTGACTTTTTCAACGCCTTTTATGCGCATGATTTCTTCTTCCGAAGGTATCAATACTCTCTGGAGCACCATGTCGGGAGAGGCCCCCCGCCAGTCATAACTAACAATTAACATGGGCAGCCCCTGCTCAGGATCGGGAACCAGCTCGATCGGCATGTTTTTGTAAGAATAAATGCCGAATACGATAATGATCACGAAAAATATGGCTGCCAGGACCGGGCGATCGATTATTTTTTTCATGCCAATCTCCTTTTATTTTGATTTTTTTCGTTTTTCTTTGATATTTTCCAGGATTTCATAGCAAACCGGGATCAATATAAGGGTCAGGAAAGTGGTGAAAAGCAGACCGCCGATAATAACCAATGCCAGGGGTCTTTGCAGTTCCGACCCGGCTGTACTTATCACGGCCATGGGTAAAACACCGAAAATGGTGGTAAAAGTAGTTATCAAAATGGGACGCAGCCGCACCCGGGAAGCTGTCATAACCGCTTCGCGGATTCCCATGCCTCCCTTTCTCAATTGGTTGGAATATTCCACCTTAACAATGGCGTCGTTTACGCCGATCCCGATCAACACCAGGATGCCGATGCCGGAAATAATATTTAAGGAATTCCCGGAGATCAATAAGAACAAAAAGGCACCGATCAGTCCCATGGGAACAGTTAACATGATAATAAAGGGCTGCAAAAGATTTTCAAATTTTGCCGCCATGATCATATAGACCAGCATTATCGCCAGCCAAATGGCTTCATTCAGCGAATCAAAGGCTTTTCGCCTCTCTTCTTCCTCCCCGGAAAATTGCCAGCGTGTATTGACGGAGAAATCGATGGTATCCAGTTTTGCCTCTATTTCTTTGATAAAATCGTTAAGTCGCACGTTCCTGGCGTCTGCCGATATCAAAAAGAAACGTTCTTGTGATTCCCGGGTAATTTTTTTTATGGAGGGGCGTTCTTTGAGCTCCACCAGGTCTTTTAAGAGAAAGGGGTTATCGTTTATAGTGATGGGAAGGGATAGCAGCCGTTTCATGGCCATTACGCCATCTACAGGTACCCGGACAAAGATGTCGTAATTTTTCTGGATTTGCTTTAAGGTCCCGGCCTGCTCCCCTCTTACCGCTTGATTGATATAGTTGGCCACCACAATTTTCGGGATATTGAACTTTTCCAGCACCTCCTGTTTGTATTCGACGACATACAGGGGTTTTCCCCTGGTTGTAGTGGTTTTTATGTCGTGGAGGCTTTCGACGTCTTTTATCTCATCCAGAATCAAGCGGACGGCCTCTCTGCCTTTTTCAATTTCTTCATAAAATACTTTGATCTGGAAGTTTTCACCCCCGCTGGAAAGGTAGCGGGAGAGTGTGTTTCTTTCCAAGAAGGCGTTATAATCCAATAGATCGGCCTGTTTCAAAATCTCTCTTGCTTGAGTCATCACCCGGGGGCGAATTTCCGGGGATTCACATTCCACGATAAAATGAATGCTGTTGACTGAAATGTCTTCGCTGGTAATAGCAAAGGTCGATACTGAGCCGGACTCTGTGAATACAAAATTCACCCCTTCGAGATTTAAGAGTATTTTCTCCAGATCCGAGGCAATGATGTCGGTCTGATCGAAGCCGTAGGCCGGTATGGTGGTGGCGCTGATCTCAAATTTCCGGCTGTCCGGTGAAGAGAGTAACTCCTTTTTCAGCAGTACAAAACTGCCGGCGATCGATAACAGGATGACAATACTTAAATAAAGGGCAAAACGTTTCCTGTCCAGTATCTTCTCCAGTACTTTGTGATAGTAATTGTCAAACGCTTCATACAGTTTATTGAATCCGTTGTAAATGGGTTTTAGAAGAAAATTAACTGCTTTTCCCAGGCCTTTAAATCCTGAATAAACGGCAACCAGCATACCCCCGATAATGAAATAGATAATGTAACCCAAAAGCCTGAAAGGAAGCATCAAAATAAAATTTATTCCTTTAAGGGGGTAATGGTACCATTTCTTTTGTTCTCCTGCGCGGTGTTTCAGGAGATCATCGATAAAATCGGTTTTAAAAACAGCTTTAAAAGCAGAGAGTGCCGGCAGAAGGGTAATAGCCACGATAAGGGAAGATATGAGTGAAAAGGAGACGGTCAGTGCCTGATCCCTGAACAATTTACCGGTGATACCGTAAAGATAAATGACCGGGAGGAAAATGGATATGGTGGTAAAGGTGGAAGCGGTAATAGCCCCACTCACCTCTTTGGCCCCGTTAATAATAGATGGGATCAACTGTTCTTTATCCCTGTGCCTGAAGATGGATTCCAGCACAATGATGGAGTTATCCACGAACATACCAACCCCTAGTACCAGGCCGCCCAGGGACATGATGTTGACTTGCACGTTAAAAGCAAACATCAATACAAAGGTGGATATAACCGAAATGGGAATAACCAATGCCACCAGGAAGGGATCCCGGTAATTCTGCAAAAATAACAGCAGGATAAGAAAAGCCAGGACAGCCCCGATTAAAAGGGAATATATTAAAGAAGAGATGGAAGAAATAATAAGTTCCGCTTCCTGGGAAATCACTTGAAATTCGATTTCGTTATTAAATCCCCGGGTTAAGCTTTTAAAGGCCTCATGAGCTGCATTGGTGGCCCGGACCGTATTTCCCCCGGCTTCCCTGTACACCAGCAAAGAAATGGAGGGGTTGGTGTTGAAGCGGATGTTTCCCTGCCGGACTTTGTTTTTAAAAAAAACCCTGCCGATATTTTTTATCAATACACTGCGGTCTGGCAATTGTCGCACCACAATATCTTCAATCTCTTCGGGTGTTTTAACTTCTCCCCCGATTTTTAAGATATACCTGAGTTTGTCTTTTTTAACGGTTCCCCCGGGCTGAAAAACATTGTTGTTTTGAATGGCATTGGCAACACTGGTTAAGGAAATACCGATATTTTTTATTTTTTCAGGATCGATTTCCACGGAAATCTCCTCTTCATCGCCGCCCCTGATCTCCACCCTGGAAATACCTACCAACTGTTCCAGCCGGGGTTTTATAATATATTCCGCCGCTTCTTTCTGTTTTTTTAGATCTCTTTTATCACTTTTCAGGATGATTGTCATGATGGGGGCGGCGGAGGGGTCCCACTCCTCGATGACGTGGGGGTCGCAGTCATCCGGGAGATTTTGTACCACTCCTTCTGTCTGCTCTTTGGTATGCAGCAAGGCAAAATCCATGTCCGTACCCCAGTGAAACTCCAGCGAAATAATGGAAATACCTTCTTTTGAAGTGGAATCGATCCGTTTTACACCGGATATAGAGGAAAGGGGGCCTTCCAATATATTGGTGATAAACCGTTCGATCTCTTCCGGGCCTGAACCGGGATAATCGGTGATTACGGATATTTTCGGGTAACTCAGGTCCGGCAGCAGGTTGATTGCCAGTTTTGATAAGGAAATCACTCCCAACAATATTATCCCGATGTAGAACATAATGGTCCCCACCGGTCGTTTTACGGATAGGTTTATTAAGCTCATTTTTGGTCGTACTGTTCCTTTTTTTTAATTTTTATATTTAATTTGTTATTTTGACTCTTGATTGATGGGCCAGGGTTAAATGACCGTCTATCACCACCGGGTCGCCTTCTTTAATCCCGCTCTTTATCTCTATCTCTTCGTCGTTTTGGTGGCCGACTTCAACGTATTCCCAATTGGCGATTCCTATCTTTCCCTTAATATTTCTTACCACAAAAACAAGGTAGCGATCCTGACGGGTGAGGACAGCGTTCCGGGGAACCTTGATGACATTTTCAAACACTTTGTATTCAATGTCAATTCCCGCATTCATCCCCGGTAAATACCGTTTGTCTTTGTTGTCTACTTTGACATATATGGTAATAGTCTTTCGATCCGGATCGATCTCGGGACTGATGGCTTCGATCTCCCCATAAACGTACTGGTCGGGGAAGGAATCAAATCGAATCCTGACGGCGGTACCTATTTTTAAGTGCCTGATCTCGGATTCCAGGGCAAACCCTCTCAGGTAAAGGGTTTTTAAATTGACAATCCTCAACAGTTCCGCGTTTTGGTTCATTTTTTCCCCTTTACTCACTATGAGCTCAGCGATAATGCCATCGAAGGGGCTCCTGACCGAAGTTCTATTTAAGTTAAGCTGGGCCCGTTTCAGTACAATAATGGCAGTAGAAAGGCCTTCCTGGGCTTTCCGGATCTCTTCCCGCATTTTTCCTGAAAATATAAGGGTTTTTTGATACTCGTCACTGATTTTTTCAAAGTTTTTCTGGGATATTTTCCCTTTTTCGATATCTTTTACTGCCTGCAAAAACGTTTGTTTCACATCGTTTAATTCTTTTTTTTGTTCCTCGGTGAGTTCCGGATCATCCGGGACTGCCGTGCTTTCCGAAATCAGGTATTGGGAGTAACTCCTCAGCTTTTCCGCTTCTCGCTGTTCCACATCCAATCGTCTCTCCTCATCATCCAGTTTGATGAGCAATTGGCCTTTTTTGACCCAGTCGCCTACGGCAAAATTAATGCTTTTAACGGTTCCGGCAACTTCTGCTCGTAACAGTGCTTTTTCCCACACATCGGCGGTGGCGGAAACGTTTAATCTCAACGGCAGGTTGCCTCGTTTAATGGTGAGTACCTGTACCGGAAGAGCGGCCTCTTTTTTCTTTTCCTTTTTACCCTCTTCTTTCTCTTCTGCTTTTATAATTTCGGTTTCTTCTTCTTTTGGCTTCTGGAACATTTTGAACCCGGCAAAAATCAGGCCCCCGACAATGATGATTAAAGCGATAATTTTAAGTATCTTACTCATTACTTTACTCCTATTTTTACTCCTATTTAAAACGTGTTACATATTTTATATTTTTTTCAATCGGTTATGCCAAAGCAAAGAATTGTTATACGTAAAAAAATATAAAAAAGTTATTCATAGAGAAACAAAAATAAAACTTACTTTCAAAGAACTCTTTACCATATACTGTCTACTGTTTTACAATCCCAGGCGTTTTTTTGCCTTTGCTTTTAGTTCATCCAATTCCTTTTTAATTCGTTTCCTTTCTTCTTCCAGTTTTGCGCCGGCGTCAGTACTCTGGGGACTGACCCCGGATTCCAGGGCCCTGATTTTCTGCTGCAATTTCCTGGTTTTATCTCTTTCATAGGAGGGCGCCTCCAGGTCTTGTGCATCATATTCCCGGTACAACCGTCGTTTATGCTTTCTTAACTCTCGTTTCAAGCGCCGGATTTCCGATTCATTTTTCTGGACGGATGACCGGCTCTTTTTTAGTGTTTCATTGTATTTTTTTATCTTGGCATTGAAGCCGTATTTTTCAAACAGTTGGTATTCGGCCTTTTGATAAGCGACTTTTTGGTTGGAAGAGTTACCTTCTTTACTGTAGAGCAAGCTGGCTTCCAGGTAATAATCGACAGCAAGATCGATGAGCTTTTTATTTCGCCGGGATTTTTTCGCATAAATATCTGCCAGCCGAATGGCGAAAATTCCTTTCTTATCTTTTGAATAGAGGGTTTTAAATTCATTTAATGCCGAATCCAATTTGTTGGCTTTAAACAGTGCATTGGCATAGGTTTTATGGATTTCAGGATTATTTTTATCGGCAGCGCCTAATCCTTTATAATAGGATATTGCGGCAGAGAATTCTTCATCGGCATAGTGCATTTTGATTTTTTGTTCCGGACTGATTTTTTTAGGCGGCGGCCCGGACAGTTGTTTTTTTAATTTTTTGGCTTCGGCCAGCACATCCTTCACATTCTTGGCCTGGGCAAAAGAGACGGCTTTTTTAGCCCATTCCAGGGCTTTGTCTTTATTGAAAATAGAAGCACTTTTAACGCCGTAGGAGTTGGCAACAACCAGTAAGAGTCTACCTTCTTCTCCTTCCGACAGCGACCCCATTTTTAAGGTTTTTTCGCCAAATTTGGCAGCCTGGGCGTATTTTTTGGTCTGAAAGTACTCCACAACCAGGTTGTAATAAGCCAGCCGGGTCCACCGGGATGAGGATTCGGGAAATTTTTTGACATAGGCATTTAAAGCGCTTATCTTCTCTGCTCCTTTTTTCATCGTTGCCGCTATAAATTCCTGCGTACGCGCCACTTCCTTATCCGCATCGGTCTGCTTGGCCAAACAGGGAAGTACCATCAACAGTGTAATTAGTATTACATAGATGAACTTTTTCATATTATTCTCCTTTTTTGTTTTTTCGTTATTATGAAATAGTAATTCTACACAAAATAAGAGAAATTTTCAAGCCCTAAATGAAAAAGTAACAATTTTAACCGCGAAGATACGCGAAGGAACGCGAAAATTCCCGGGAGGCTGTTCAACAATTCGAAATTTTCTTTTTCAACGAACGTATTGTAACGGGCGAGGGGACCTCGCCCCTACCTTGACATATAGAACCTACGAGGCATTAGGTGCTATCAGGGATCTATTTATCTTTGTCCAGGTAGGGGCGCGGTTCCCGCGCCCGCATCTTGTTGGCGTGTTCTCGGACAGCCTCCCAGAAAATTACTGGCAATGAGTTTAATCTTATGATATGATTAAGCCATGCAAGAAATCGAAATCACCGGTGCTAAAAAACACAATTTAAAAAATATTAGCCTGAAAATCCCTAAAAAACAACTGATCTGTATCACCGGCGTTTCCGGATCAGGGAAATCAACCCTGGCCTACGATACCCTCTTCCAGGAAGGCCAGAGAAAATACCTGGAATCCCTCTCCATCTATGCGCGCCAATTTATTAAATCGTTGGAAAAACCGGAAGTCCAATCCATTAAAGGTATCTCTCCCACCATTTCCATCGATCAAAAACACGCGTCTTTTTACTATAATTCTACAGTGGGTACCATCTCCCAGGTGAGTCACTATCTACGACTGCTTTATGCCAGGGCAGCAGGGGCCCAATGCCCCCGGTGCGGGAAAAAAATCAAGAATTATTCTACCCGGGGGGTAACCGGTTACATTTTTGCAGAGTTTTCTCAATTACCGGTTCATATTTTTGCCCCGGTAGTCAAAAACAGGAAGGGGAGCTATAAAGCCTTGTTTGAAAAATATGTCAAACGTGGTTTTTTAAAGGTATTAATCGACGGTGAGGTTCATTACCTGGATGAAGTCCCTCCGTTAGACCGCAATGTGAATCACAACATTGCCATTTTAATCGATGCGGTTAAAATTACGGCGGGAAAAGAAAAAAGGAAACAGGTAGAAGAGAGCATTGCCCTGGCAGCTTTCGAGAGTCACGGTGAGATTATTATCCGGCATGATGAAAAGGAGTTTTTTTTCTCCAATAAACTCTACTGCCCCGACTGCAATATCTCCATCAAAGAACCCCAACCGGCCACGTTTTCTTTAAATTCACCCATTGCCGTATGCCCCGACTGCAGCGGAAAGGGTGTTGACCGGTATGATGATAATGAACCCTGCGGGCAGTGCCGGGGCAGTGGATTTAATGAGTGGGCACTTTCCTTTTATTTCAGGGGGAAGAACATTTTTGAACTGGGTGAAATGGAGATTACCGACTTGCCGGCATTTTTTGAAGCAGTTACTTTAAGCGGGGAGGAGAAGACCATATTGTCTCCAATCCTGCCCCAGGTGGTGCAGCGGTTGGAGTCTTTTATAAAACTAAAAATGGGATATATCTCCCTCAACCGGAAAATCAATACTTTATCCAGCGGTGAACTGCAGCGGGCCCGCCTGGTATCGCAAATCGGTTTCAGCCTCAGTGGGATTATTTATATCCTGGATGAACCGTCGATTGGCATGCATATGTCGGAGCAGCAGAATTTAATCGGGATTTTAAATCAATTAAAAAGAAAAGATAATACCATAATCGTGGTGGAACACGATGAACTAACCATTAAGTCATCCGATTATATCGTAGATTTGGGGCCGGGGGCCGGGGAAAAAGGAGGAAATATTACTTACTGCGGCATGTATAAAGATTTCAATAAAGCTTCCGCTTCTTTAACTGCCGATTATATGTTTAACCGGAAAACAGTGAAGGTGGATAAACCGTACATCTTCAATATGCAATCTTTTGTGGAGGTTTCCGGCGTCTTTATAAATAACATAAAAAACGCTGCTGTAAAAATTCCTTTAAAATCCCTGGTGGTGGTGACCGGGGTTTCCGGTTCCGGTAAGAGCTCGCTGATTCTCGATGCCTTTTATCCTATTGTCAAGAGTACGATCGAAGGAAATAATATCAAGGGAAAACGGTTGACTTACCGTGCGGTCAAAGGGCTTGAGGATACGGGACGTATACTGATGGTGACTCAATCGGCCGTAGGGAAAAATGCCCGTTCCTGTCCCGCCACATATATTAATATAATGCCGTTGATCCGGGAGTTATTTGCCGGTCTGACAGAGTCTAAGATCAGGGGATACGGGCAGGGGCGGTTTAGTTATAATGTCGGCGGCGGCAGGTGTGAAGCTTGTAAGGGGTTGGGGTACAGGAAGCTGGAAATGAGTTTTTTGCCGGAGTTGGAAGTGCCCTGCCCGGTATGCGAAAGCAAGCGGTACAATTCGGAAACGCTGCGGGTCAAATACAACGGCTTATCCATTGCCGATGTATTGGAATTAACTGCCGCGGAGGCGTATAAACTTTTTCGCAATATTCCCCTGTTGGCCAAACGGTTAAAAATACTCCAGGATGTGGGATTGGGATATTTGAAGTTGGGCCAGTCGTCGGTGACTCTTTCCGGGGGTGAGTCCCAGCGAATTAAGTTAACCCGGGAGCTTTCCCGTGTTTCTTCAAAAACCACCATTTATTTGCTGGATGAGCCGACGATAGGGCTTCATTTTGATGATATCCAAAAACTGATCCATGTGCTGCACGGGTTAATTGTCAAGGGTAATACGGTAGTGGTGATCGAGCACAATATGGAAATTATAAAAGCGGCTGATTATATTATAGACATGGGACCCGGGGGAGGTAAGCATGGCGGGAGGATCATTTACCAGGGGGAAACCGCGGGGCTTTCAACGGTTAAGGAGTCTGTCACCGGGAAATATATGAATGCAGTAAAATAAATCAAAAGTTTTGTAGGGGTCCAGGGGGCGGTTTTTCAAAAGAGCCCCCTGGCCGCCGGAGGCCCCCTTGCAGGGGGGACCTAAAGGGGTCATGAGGGATGGGCGTCGAGGTTCGTTTGGTTGCTCATTCGCCCATCCTGTGGTGCTCATTTGGTGATGACCGGACGGAATGGCTTTATGCCCGTCCGGTCAGGTGTTCTTAACCCCTGGCCCAAACCCTCTTCAGTACATTGTTACCGGGAAGTTTCTACGTTTCTTCGCACCGTCCCCACATTTCTTTTAACATTTTCTTTAAAAATCTGTACCTTGTATTCTGAATCCTCATATGCAATCGATGTATTACAATCAGGAGACGGCGCATTAAGTCCCGAGCCGGTAATCATATCCACTATTAAAATACCTTCGCTTTTTAATTCCTCTATTTGCCTTACCAATTGAAGCATGTGAGAATCATATATTTCTTTGAAAAAATCATGAAATACATAAATTTTGGCGTTGCTCAAACGCGCTGCCCGAAACAACAATCCTGCTTTTTCCAGTTTAGACAGTTCACTGAACCGCTTGTCGATCCATTCGCTGTATTCTTCTTTTAACTCCTTTATTTTTTCTTTTGGCAGTCTCAAGAAACCACCCAGGATATTTAGAAAAGTCCCGATCTTGATCCAGCCCGGAATTTTATCCGGGTCGGGAAGATAGAAAAAATTTTTCTTCAAACTGGAAACGATATTTTTCCCATCGATGGATATTTTACCTCTGAAACGTTTGCACCAGCCATAAAGAACATTTAAAAACTGGTTGGTAAAATCTTTGGCAAAAATATTAATTGTATTATAGTTGCCGGTTTTTAGGTCCATCTTAAAATTATTAAAGGCGCTGGGCCTTTCCGGCCTTGGAAACAGGAAGCTTTTAAAACGGAAATGGGAAAAGAAAACAGCAAGGATGATAAATAAACCGTTTATGATCAGGCCTAAGACAAAGAAACGGGGCAGGCTTGTTTTTGCTGTGACAACAATTTCGTTTTTGCTTAAATATGATTCAAATTTCGAGTAATTTTCATAATACCGTTTATCGAGGTAAAAGCGAAGAAATCCCCTTTGCTGTACAAGATTCCCTTTATAAAACTTCACATAGCTGTTAAATCCCTTAGACCCCAATTCGTTGTTTACCGACCTGTAAAAAGTTGTCGGAGTAAATAGACACCAAAATTGAAAATCCCCGGCAATATCTTTCGCTTTATTTATCATTTCATTCTCAATTTCCTCGATCTTTTTGAAGTCTTCACGCCACCACTTTTCAGCTTCTTTTCTATCAGATTCTTTCTTCTCCTCTACGGTTTCATACCTTCCGGTTTTGATCTTCTCATATCCATCCCTTTCAAATTTCATTAGTTTTTCAATTTTTGTGTTTTCATGGCTGTAGAATGATTTCATATGGGTGGTGGCTTTAGCGGAAAAGACAAGGTTTATAATCTCCGGCCACAAAAAAACCACGATAAACCATAAAGCAAAGGTTATTACACCCCATTTTATCCATTTCTTTGACGCACCGAGACCCGCGCTAACAACCTGTAAAAACACCATGGCGATTACTATCAACAATAGAAATATTAAAAGGTTAAATATTTCACCTGTGGTTAGCTTTATTCCGTTAACAAGAAACTGGATATATGCCAAACATACGGTTAAACCCAGTGAAATTAATATCAATAATACCCGGGCCAGGGTTACGCCCATGTATACATTTTTGGCGCTGGTAAAATTCATCAAAAACCTTAAATACTCCCGGTTCCTGAAGGTAAAAAATCCCATGGGCACAACAATCATGCTCCCCAGGACCAATAGGTACCAGGAATAGTCTAAAATACCGCCGATAGACTCATCAAACAAACCTGCCCCAATTTCAGGCTTGCTTAATTCGAGCCTGACTCCCACATCTATGAAAGCCTGCAGCTCACTTATGGGGCTGGAATTAAAAAACAATGAAAAAAGAGGAGATGCCTTAAGTAAGCGCCGAACTCCATAAGCGCCATACATCTTTACGTTTACATACCTTTTAATTTTCTGCATCTCGTTATCGATAAACTCAACCTTTTGTCTCTTTTCGATTTTAGACTTTTCAATTCCTATTTGAAGGATAAAGCCGCCCAGAAGTATAAAAATTAGAAGACCAATCACACTCCACCCGGTTACAACCCGGCTTAACTCTTGTTTTACCACACCTCCCATATTGTCCTCCTGTAATCGATATCAAATTATTTTATAGACTTAAAGATCATTGCCGTATATTGCCCAAAAAACAGGGCATTCGAATATTTTTGATTTAACTCCCATATCATAGATATTCCCGGGAAGGGATTGTCATATATGCCTTGTTTCAGGCTGCGTAAACGTTCCAGGATACCGGTAATATCGATGAACATTTTTTTATAGGAGCCGGTAACGTCACCTTGGCTTAAAAATCCTTTTACTCCCTGGAAAACCAGCGGATTAAAGCTGCTGTTCTCTTCCATGAAACCGTCATAATCGAAGGCTTTTAATTTTTCGATGACTGCCAAATTATACGGCGTGTTCCCGGCACGGTTTTTTAAATCATCGTAGGTATCCTTTGCACTTTGCAGACTAAAAATGGCGGCGTCTAAAATACCGTTTAATTCATCATAATTTAC
>Ga0114923_10002524_pt1 | contig 12362 bp, 8 predicted proteins | sample SumtaG_FD_89578 | JGI IMG/M metagenome (GOLD analysis project Ga0114923, IMG submission 89578) | Deep subsurface microbial communities from Indian Ocean to uncover new lineages of life (NeLLi) - Sumatra_00157 metaG | ecosystem: Environmental > Aquatic > Marine > Oceanic > Sediment | place: near... | reverse complement strand
TCAGAACCCTTTTCAATCTTAAAAGCAATGCACTCCGGAATTTTGTATGAATGTATCTCATTTATTTTTTGAATAACTAGATTACTTTTTTCTTCCGTTGTTTTAATCAATAACAAATGTTCATTATCCTCTTCGACCTTTTCCTGCCATCTATAAATAGAATAGACGTTTTGAACAATATTTACACATGCAGCAATTTTATTTTCAACTAAGTTTTTTGCAATTTTCTTGCCTTCCTCAATAGTTGGTACTGTTACCAAAAAAATATAATAACTCATCTTTAACAAACCTCATTTTGCATTATTATTAAGTTCATGAATGGATATTCTTATAAAATTCTTTTAGAAAATTATGCACATTGTAGTTATAGACTACAAAATTAAAGAAAAAATTGATCTAAGATTTTAGTAGAATTAAATAAAAGTCATGAAATTTATTATAAACTTCTAATTTACTCAAAAAGAAACTATAAATATAAAAAGCAATATTAATAATAAAAACATTGAAAAATTATATAAATGTTTTATATTAATATTTAAAAATAATAACTAAATAACTTGAAATTGTTAGGAGGTGTGCATCTTTCTTCATAACGTATATCTTATTCACCAACTTACAGGAATATGTTTAATTCATAGAAAATATGGCAGTATTGAATTTAACCAAGATCTAGTAGCGGGATTTTTGACTGCGCTCAAAGATTTTAGTGTGGAATTCTCTAAAGGGTCAGGAGAGTTGAAAGTAATCGATATGCAGATTTTCTATTTAATGCTGGTCTTTAAGGAAGGGGTATTAATAACTGCTGCTGCTGATAAGAATGATGATAGTAAAATAACTCATAAAGTTTTGACGGATATAATTGATAAGTTCGTGGAAAAGTTTGGGGATCTTATCGGTACCTGGTCTGGGGATGTTCGGATTTTTAAAGATTTTGATAAGATAATTGACGAAATTTTGGAAAATGGTAAGATTGCAGAAATTCAGCTCAGACTTCCGATTCTAAAGATTTATAAAAAAGATTTTATAAAGAATCAATCTAAGATAGCAAAAAAAGGATTGATATTATCCGAGGAAGATCTAAGAAAAGCAGAAGATCAAAAACCTGATTGGACTTCCAAACGCTTGCCGAAACAGGTGATAACTCAGGGATTTTTGGATACAACGCAATACGAGATTGCGCATCTTGCTGATGGATTTCATACCGTCGCTGAAATTGCCGAAGAAGCAGGCATCCCACAGGCTGACGTACATAATATTATAGAAAGTTTAGATCAACTAGGCTTGCTAAAATTCATAGAAATTGCTTAGATAGTTTATACTCAAATCCAATTGTTACTTACAATATTCTATTTATTTTAAGATGAAAAATTTAATTAGAAGCTAGATATTGTAAACCAGTTTGCTAATTTAATTAATGGATATAATAATAATTAGCCGATAAACTTCTATAATTGTTTTTTTAGGTTATTTATCTATAAAAATCTTAAAAAATTGAACTTATACATAATATTTTTATCAAATCTAAATTTATAATTCTTAAAAATTTTGAGATAAAAGTTAAAGAATAAATATTAACTATGCAAGTTGAGAAAATCGCTGAAAATATTTACGAGATTGCTCCTAAGTCTTTAATGGTTCGACTGCAAGGTAAAATAGAAAAATTCAACATGAAAGTTCCTGTACACATATACGCTAACGATTATATATTAGAAAAAATTAGACAAGACAGAACATTAGATCAAATTAGTAATGTTGCTTGCTTACCGGGTATAAAAAAGCATGCAATTGCGCTTTCTGATGCACATCAAGGTTATGGATTCTGTATAGGAGGAGTTGCTGGAACTGATGCTGAAAATGGGATGATTTCTCCTGGAGGAGTAGGCTACGATATAAATTGCGGAGTTAGGCTTCTTCGCACGAATTTATTTGAAAAATCCATAAAAGATAAACTTCCCGATTTATTAAATTCAATTTTTCACAATATTCCTTCTGGATTAGGATCTAAAGGAAAGTTAAATATAAACTATTCGGATTTAGACGCCGTTTTAAATAATGGATTAAATTGGACACTGGATAAAGGATTTGCCATTGAGGAAGATATTAAACATTGTGAAGAAAACGGATTTTTAAAAGATGCTGATGCTAAGTTAATATCTCAAAAAGCAAAACAAAGAGCTATTAAACAACTCGGATCATTAGGAAGCGGAAATCATTTTCTCGAAATTCAAAAAGTTGATCAGATTTATAATGATGATTTAGCGAAAAAACTGGGAATTATCGATAAAAATCAAATATCTGTTATGATACATACAGGTAGTAGAGCCTTAGGTCATCAAATTTGCACTGATTCGTTAAGGAATGTAGAAAAAGCGATGAAAAAGTATGATATTAAAGTACCGGATAGAGAACTTGCATGCGTACCTGCAGATACTCCTGAGGCTAAAAATTATTTGAGTCAAATGGCTTGTGCTGCTAATTTTGGATTCTGTAATCGTCAACTCATAACTCATTGGATCAGAGAATCATTTAAAAAGATAATTAAGAGAGATGCTGATGGATTGGATTTAAATCTAATTTATGGAGTATGCCACAATATTTTAAAAATCGAAGAACACGAAATTGATGGGAAAAAGATGAACTTGAATATTCATCGTAAGGGAGCTACAAGGGCTTTTCCTGCGGGTCATCCAGATTTACCTGATGATTATATGGACATTGGACAGCCGGTTTTAATTCCAGGTACAATGGGTTCTGCCTCTTATTTATGCGTTGGAAAACCTAATGCAATGGATCTTACCTTTGGATCGACTGCCCATGGCTCAGGCCGATTAATGTCTAGGTCCAAAGCAAAGAGACTGTTTTGGGGAAAACAAATAGAAGAGGAATTAAGTAAAAAAGGGATATTAGTAAAAGCAGCTTCAATGAAGGTGATTGCTGAAGAAGCTCCCGGCGCCTATAAAGACATAGATCAAGTAGTTAACGTAAGTCATGACTTAGGTATTATAGAAAAAGTTGTAAGATTAACTCCTATGGGAGTAGTTAAAGGCTAAATAAATTAAATGTCAAAAACAATCCTGATTTTTACACCTTCTTTATTTTCATCTATTTCCATGAAGGAGTAAGTTATCGCTTTAACTTCTATACCGATTTCGTGTTTATTTGTATCAAATTTTTCTCCTTTTAATACAGCATCCAAGCTAAAGCGATCCCCTATCTGCTTTATCTGCTGGACTTCAATTTTACTAAATATAAGCTCATTTACATCAAATATATATAAAAACTCTGAAAGGAAATCAAATAAAAGCGCCTCTTTATCTTCCGCTTCGATTTTTACTTTTTTCTCTGTTTTGGGAGAAATCTTATTTAAATTAGGAGAAATTGTTGCCATCAAGCTGTACGCAGCTTGATTAAAAGCTTCTTCTAAAGTAGGACCCCAGCATAGAGCTTGGACATCGGCGGTATGATCTTCAAAAATGAATCCTGCTTCCTTCATTAATTTTAATTAATGAATGATAATTAATGAATGATTTTCTTGTAGTTTAAAATAATAATACCCAATTTTAGTATGATGGTTAGCAATATAGAAGAATATTGTTTTTTTACTCAAGAAATTAAATTTAGGAAGAAATTTTGTAATAAAGAAATTAAGCTCCTTCAATTTTTCCATTCCAAAACAAATTTATTCCCTCAAAATATATTGGTTCATAAGAATTATCTCTTTTTTTTTATCAATAATGCTGACTATTTTGAAGCTAAAAAATTTTTGAGATCTCTAAGAGAAGTACTGAACTTTAAAGTCTTAATTATTCGAGAAGAAAAAAGATTAATAAATCTGATTTTTAGTTTTTTTCCTGATATATATATTCACGATTTAAAACTACATATAGATGAGGATCTGAAAACAATAACTGTATTTTTTTTATCTTATAAAGAAAGAGGTATTGCGATTGGTAGAAAAGGAGAGTATATTAAGGCTGTAAATAATGTCTTTAAGGAATTTTCCAGTTCTTATAAAGATACTGGGGCTATAAAATTAAATTGCAAGATTACTAGTTTGTAAGTTTAATTTACCAAGGAACTCCTTTTACACTAATAATATACGCAACAAATGAAATCTTTAAAATCCAAAATATCTTATTCAAAAATCAATAGAAACAATTGAAAAATGATTTAAATGAGAATTTAATTAAAAAATGAGAAAATTAAATAAAAAATAAAATATTGACTAAGTTAACACAAAACTTCTCATTATAAAGGGTTAGCTTAAAATTTGTCTGAAAATATAGAAAGAAATAAAAAAATAACATTTTTATTAACGATAATTTTTGGTATAATATTTTTTATGAATTTTATCATCATTTCAGTAATTTATACCTACTCAGATTGGATTGCGATTCTGCTCTTTAGTCTTCTTTTTATCTTTCCTGCATATTTCTCAAATGCCGGAATGGTTCTTGTAGGAGGCGGTAAGCCTATAGATGGCGGGAGAAATCTTAGAGATGGTCGACGCATTTTTGGTGACCATAAGACTTGGAATGGATTGATAAAGGGACCATTGTACATTGGAATCCCTATATCAATAGCAGTTGCTTTTCTTTTTCTGATATTTTGGCCCTCTATTGCCCAGTATCAAAAGGGATCAGCCGAAGAAGGATTATTCGTACTTTATGGGGACATCTCTTTTTATGAGTATTATTTCATTGGCGGTGCTTTTCCAGTGGGATTTGTTTCTCTTATTGTAAGAATCGTGTTATGTGCTTATGGAGCCGCTATTGGGGATTTGATCGGAAGTTTCCTGAAACGTCGATTTAATTTGGAGAGCGGAGAGATAGCCCCTCTTATCGATCAGCTAGATTTTGCACTATTTGCCATTTTTTTTACATCTATCCCCGCAATCTTTTTTCCCGAACTATTTTGGGTGCCGGATCTCAATATCATAATCTTTTTATTAATTTTAACCCCTTCTGTCAGTATTATTTCTAATAGCATAGCTTACTTTTTAGGTTTAAAAGACGTTCCATGGTAATTATAAAATGGTGTGTGTTATGATTAATCAAAATTATTAAAGAATTAAAATCGATTTCATTTTTAGATAGAATAGAAATTAATATCAAAAAAATTTCTTTATAATAACAATTAATATGAAATTAATAATATTGCTCAATAATTAATTTCTTTTAAATACTCGACAATAATATAATTAAATACGATAAAGTAAAACAGAGTTAATATTAAGCGTTTAACACCTCTTCATTAATTTGTCGTTTAACAAGTAACTTTAAATATTCTATCTAAATATTATTAATTATGCATTCGAAATACCTCTGTTTCGGGTGGACGAAGTTTACCAGGTGTCATAAATGTTGAAAAATCCTAATGATAAATATGACTTTAATATAGATAAATTTTACAAGGATTATCTAAATGGTCCTAAAATTTTTAAATATCGGAATGCGTTAGATCCATCTTTTATTCCAGAAGAATTACCTCATCGAGATAAAGAGATAAAGAAAGTGGCCGAGAAAACGGCCTGTGCACTAAAGGGAGATACGCCCCCAAATTTTTTATGTTACGGAATGACCGGAACGGGAAAAACCGCAACTATTCGGTATGTAAGTCAAAAGTTGGCTCAACAGAATATAAATAATAAGCCATGGTGGATTTATGTTAATTGTGGTATTATTTCTACTCCTTACCGTATATTAGCTCACATTTATAATTCCATTACTGGAAGCGAAAAAATCCCGCCTACTGGGCTTCCGAAAGACGTAATTTTTAAGAGATTGTTAGGATTATTAGATGGTATGGTTAAAAATGCAATATGCTTTTTAGTCTTGGACGAAATTGATATGTTGAAGAAAAATATAGATGAGATCCTCTATGAACTAACGAGAATGAATGAGAATTTAGATTATTGTAAAATAAGCCTAATTGGTATATCAAACAATTTGAACTTCAAGGATATTTTAGATCCAAGGGTAAAATCAAGTTTAGGAGAAGAACATATAGTTTTTTCATCATATAACGCAAAAGAACTAGGAGATATCCTCAGAGAACGCGCAAAAATTGCGTTTTATGAGGGTGTGGTAAAGGATGATGTTATACCTTATTGTTCTGCAATTGCAGCGAAAGAACATGGAGATGCAAGGAAAGCATTACAATTATTAAGAAAAGCAGGTAGTTTAGCTGAAAGAGCTCAAAACAAGACAATTACTAAAGATCATGTAAATAAAGCTCAGAACGAGTTGGAAAAAGATTATATAATAGAATATATACAGGGTTTACCTCTGCAAGCTCAAGTAGTTTTAACTTCTATTTATTTAATCTCAAAAATTAATCCTAAACATACCATCATCTCTGGAGATATATATGAAGTCTATGAAGAATTAAGCAAAAAAATTCATGGTATTAGAAAGTTAACAAAAAGAAGAATTAGTGATTATATAAACGAGTTATCTTTGGCTGGGATAATTATAGCAGAAATAAGATCAAGGGGAAATAAGGGAAGGACAAAGATAATTAAATTAGACGTTGATTTAGTATTGATAGAAAAATTTCTAAAGGAAAATGACAAAATTAAGAATGTTTTAGGTTATGAACCCGTTATTTTACAATCAGATAAAGTCAATGTGAATGGCAATGTTTATAAGAAAATAGGTTAACTCGAAAAATTATATTTATCTATATTTTTTACAATTTCATTGAGAAATTTGAGCGTAGCAGTTTCATCCTTATCCTTAAGTAAAAGAAACAGTTTGGCTAAATGCTTACAAAATTTTTTATCAGCAGCTCTTCTTTCTTGAAAATCATGACAATCATGAGATATTTTTTTCAGTTTAACATTAATTTCGATATTATATGAGCTTTCTTTAGTTCCAACAATGTCTGCTTTAATTATCCCTTTATTAAAATCAAATTCTTTAATACTAATAGCTGCTTCAGGAACTGAAGCTGTTCGATTTATCGTCCCTTTATCTAAGAATGCTTTAATTAACGTATTAAAATTAGAACGATTATCTCTTTCAAGATTTTCGATAATTTTAATATGCTTTTTAGCAGAATGCAAATTATTTAAGATTTCATTATTCCTTTTTTTCTGCCAATTTTCTAATCTCTCTTTTAATTTTGGAGATAATGAAAGATTATTTTTATTATCTTTTTTCAAGAGATTCTTCTCTATTAATCTGTTAATTAATTTGCTTGCTGTTTCAGGTGAATCTAAGAATAATTCAAAAGAAATTTTGAAAATTAAATCATTTTTAGATATTATGGGCATATCAATTATTTTCCATATATACAAAATAAATTCATCATCATTTTTTCGAGGGATGGTAAAGTTCATATAAATCAATTGAAAGTCTTTTAATTATAGTAATTAAATCTTATTGTTAAAATTTATTGGCTGTACAATCTTTAATGTATCCAATTCAATCATAGATACGATGCCGGGAGTGGGATGTATTCCAAAGCTATTCATGAAGTCAGTTTGGGCTTGAAAGCATCCCGAATTGACTAATGTTACATGATTATATTTTCCCGTGCCATTTATGTGAACGTGGCCTGTATGAAAAATATCTGGTATGTTATCTATTACTAACCAATCTTTAGAAATGGGAGCTATTTGCGTTTTTTTACCAAACATTGGGGCTAGATGCCTACATTTAATAAATTCTTTCATAGCTTCAACAGGTTTATCATTTTCAAGACCATGTATTAAAAGATTCATATCAATTATGCTATCTCCATGGTATACAAGGGTATTTACATTATGAGTTTTAATTACTGCGGGATTCCCTATACATTTCACACCTATATTTAATAATTGTTCTGTGTATTTTTTAGGTACTGCAGGACGAGGAATTGCATTTCTTACAGGATCATGGTTTCCAGGGCTATAAATTATTTTAATATATTCTGGAATTCCTGAAATTAATTCCGCAGCTCTTTCAAATTGTTTATAGATATCTTTTATAATTAGATCTTTTTCTTGGTTTGGATAAACACCAACACCATCAACTAAATCGCCATTAATAACGATATATTTTACTTTTCCAGCAATTTCTCTGTAAACTTTGTTGCCAAAATTCCCATTTAGAAATTTTAAAAATCTATTCCATAATTTTTCTTCAAATTCTTGACTTCCTATATGAGTATCTGAAAGTAGTGCGATAGAAAGAGGATCTGGTGAAACATTAGGTTCGAAATCATAGGGTATATCAATTTTGTTAATGACATCTGCAAAAATTATTCCTTTTCTTCTTTTTCCTTGACCTCCAGGATTATATGTTCCTTGAATATAAACCATTTGGTCGCTTATCGTTTGCTTAGCAAGATTAATATTATCTTGATTTTCAGAGTTCTTATTAATTAAGACATTAATAGATCCTGTTAAATCCTCAATCGCGAGCATATAATGACCATTTTTTGTTTGATAAATGTCATTTATCATACCAATAACACCTATTTCTGGTACAGTTTGTGAATTTCTTAAAATACTAGCAATATTGCTTACTGTAAACGCATCCCCTCTTCTTTTCATTAAAGAATGAAGTTTATTATATTTGTCTAAAGTTAATTCATAAAAGTCATTATATACTCCGGAGGTATACAATTTACCGGTGGGATCTTTTAATATTTTAAATTCTGGCTCGTATTCTTTTGCAATCGGATTAAATCCAAAACCAGATTGCATTGATTTAATTGGTTTTACTTCATCCTTTTCTTTTTTCACTATTTCAGACCTATTTTTAAAGTTTGAAAATGTTTTCGGAGGAATAAGTTCAGTTTTAGCGGGCGCGGTTACTGGAATATTTACAGAAGGGCTTTCATTTATTGGCTTAGCTTTTTCATTAATATCTGTAGTAATTTTTGATTCAATTTTATTTTCGACTTCATTTATAGAACCTATCACTGGTGGCGCATCATTTTTTGCTTGAGAAGTATCTTTACTTATTATAATACGCTTCAAAGCTTTTACAATCTCTTTATTAGATAAATTTTTTAATATTTCTTCAGTTAAATGTCCATTAAATGCGGGATTAAAACTGGCTTCTTTAATAATAAGATTTACTTTTTCCTCTGGGTTATCAAGCGTTAAAATAAAATCTAATATAGGTGGAGTAATATTTATACCAGAATTAACCAATTTATTAACGACGAACCTCTTCTTATCTGAATTTTCTGTGTTCATCTCATTTTTACCATAGTGAATTATAATATTATTTTCTATGTTACTTAAAATCGTTACTATTAATGGAAAAATATTTTTTTTGTTTATAAATAAAGAGACAAAAGCGAATTAGAGTATTTTTGTAATTCTAATTAAAAATTAGCAATCTCTCAATATTATTAAATAAAATTGAATAGTCCGTTAATAATTGAATTTAATTTCAATTAGAATAATAAGATATTATAACGAAAATTGATATTTGGTTATCCTAAGAATTATTTAAACGGAGATTAATAATGGTAGAAGTTAGTGAAGATATGAAGAAATATTTTAAAACAATACAACATCAAGTAAATCAATGTTATGACATTGCTGAAAAAGCTCGGCAAAAAGGATTAGATCCCGAATTGGAGGTAGAATCTCCACAAGCTAAAGATTTAGCAGGGAGGGTTGAGAAATTAGTTGGTCCTAATGGTGTAGCAAAAATTATTAGGGTTTTAAAAAAGAACGGGAAATCGGATGATGAAATCGTATTTCAGGTTGTATCTGATATCTTAGATAAGAAACTCGGAAATATTGTTTCTATAGATCTAAGAGTTGAAAGAGCTATTAGAGTAGGTTTAGCAATAAAAACGATGGGAGTGGTAAGTGCTCCCCTTGAAGGAATATCAAAAATTAAAATTAAGGAAGACCAACAGAGCAATAAATATCTATCGTTATATTTTGCGGGACCAATTAGAGCAGCTGGAGGGACCACAGCAGCATTGTGTGTTTTAATCGCTGATTTTGTAAGGCGCAAATCGAATATTCCAAAGTATAACGCAACTGAAGGTGAAATTGGGAGATATGTTGAAGAAGTAAAACTATATGACCGAAGGGTACATCTCCAATATCCATCTTCAAACGATGAAATTAGATTTGCTGTTAAAAATTTACCTGTTGAGATTAACGGGGATTCTACAGAAGATGAAGAAGTATCTGCATTTAGAGATCTACCAAGAATTGAGACTAACAATATCCGTGGAGGCGCATGTTTAGTACTAAATGATGGTATATTATTAAAAGCACCTAAACTGCTGAAAATCGCAAAAACGATGAATTTAGAAGGTTGGGACTGGCTAGCAGATTTGAAAAAAATAGCTCACAAAGAAGATAAGAAAGCGGAAGAAGGAAATCAAGAAAAAATCATTGTTCCAAATAATAAATATGTAGCAGATATTATTGCCGGAAGACCTGTTTTTAGCCATCCGTCAGAAGTTGGAGGACATCGAATAAGATATGGTAGATCACGCAATACAGGTTTAGCAGGAGGAGGTTTACATCCTGCAACAATGGCGATATTAGACGATTTTGTTGCTATTGGTACCCAACTTAGAATAGAAAGGCCAGGTAAGAGTACTAGTATATGTCCTGTTAGTAGTATAGAGCCCCCTATTGTAAAATTAAAGAATGGAGATGTTGTTAGAATAAAAAGTGTACAAAAGGCTAAAGAAATGTTTCCAAAGATTGATCAAGTTTTATTTTTGGGAGATATTCTTTTTGGGTTTGGTGAATTTGCTGAGAATAATCATAAATTAGTTCCTTCGGGATATGTTGAAGAATGGTGGGTTTTAGATTTAGAAAAGGTCGTACAAGATCAAAATGATCACATCCAAAGATATTATATGAATCCTTTTGAAAACATTCCTACAGCTGAAGAAGCAATCAAAATATCTAAAAAATATAGAGTTCCGTTACATCCAAAATATCTCGATTTTTGGGGCAACCTAAAGGTTGAGGAATTGGTTTTTCTTAGAAATGAGTTTATTAAAGGATTTAATGATTCGACAAATACCATTATATTGAAAAATCAAGAATCTACTAAACAACTCTTAGAAAAAGCTTTCGTTCTTCACAGTATAAAAAGTGATAAACTTATATTTAGTAAAGCAATGAATCTGATTTATGAGATAATATTTAACTTACATAATAAAGAATCTATAAATAACAGTGAAGATGATACGGTTTTTACCTATTTTGATAAAATGTCTCCTATAAAAATTAAAAATAAGGCGCCTTATTATATGGGGACTCGTATGGGTCGTCCAGAGAAATCAGAAAGAAAAAGTATGAAAGGAATTCATGCCTTATTTCCCTTGAGTGATAAAGTTGGAAATTCTAGAAGTGTCGAAAAAGCCATGGAATTAGAAAAGGAAGATCAAAAAGAAAAGAAAGATAAAAATAGTGGGTTGAATTTTGGAGAAAGTGAAAAAAAAATATTTCGGATTAATATCGACGTGTGTCGAAAAGAATGCCCTAAATGTGGAGATACTACTATTTTTAATTTATGTCCTAAATGTAATGTGCATACAGAATTAAAATCTATATGCGAAAACTGCAAAAAACATTTTCCTCCAAATGATCCTAAAGAGGAGACTAAATGTCCCCAATGTGGTAAGCTTTTAAAAAGTTCAAGTGAAGCAACATTTAATATTAAATCATATATTAGTTCTACTTTGAAATCACTTAAATTATCTTTTCCTAAAAATCTGAAGGGTATTTTTGGATTAACTAATAGCTTTAAGATTCCTGAACCTATAGAGAAGGGGATTCTTAGAGCTAAAAACAATGTTCTTGTTTATAAAACGGCTGAAATTAGATATGATGCAACTGATATTCCATTAACTCATTTTAAACCAAAAGAAATAGGGACCTCAATTAATCGACTCAAAAAATTAGGCTATTTGAATGATTTTAAGGGGGATCCTATAAATGAAAACAATCAAATAATAGAATTAAAAGTCCAAGATATTTTGCTTTCTTTTGATTGTGTGGACTATATGATTAAAGTAGCTAATTTCTTAGATGATGAATTAGAGTATTTCTATAAAATTGATAGATTTTATAATGTAAAAAAGAGACAAGATTTGGTAGGGCATCTTGTTGTAGGATTAGCACCTCATACTAGTGCTGGAATAATAGGAAGAATTATAGGATTTTCTCCAGCTCGTTCTATATATGCACATCCTTTCTGGCATGCAGCAAAAAGAAGAAATTGTGATGGTGATGAAGACGGCATGATGATGCTTTTAGATCCCCTCTTAAACTTTTCCAGATATTACTTACCTAGTAGGATAGGGGGTAGAATGGATGCAACTTTAGTAATAAGTACAATTTTAGACCCAAATGAGGTTGATGGAGAGGCGCATAATAT
>Ga0114923_10002523_pt1 | contig 12369 bp, 13 predicted proteins | sample SumtaG_FD_89578 | JGI IMG/M metagenome (GOLD analysis project Ga0114923, IMG submission 89578) | Deep subsurface microbial communities from Indian Ocean to uncover new lineages of life (NeLLi) - Sumatra_00157 metaG | ecosystem: Environmental > Aquatic > Marine > Oceanic > Sediment | place: near... | reverse complement strand
GAATTGGGGCCAAAGGTCAGGCTCCGAATGGAACTTAAAGGCATTGAGAATGATGCCAAGTTCCAGCGTGAGGAGGTTGAGGGAGAGATAATCGAAGGCATGGCGGGCCGGGAAATTATAGTCGCCGGTGGGCAAAGAGTAGTCCGCAAAAAGAAGGACGGTGGATATATTGTTGACACACCGCGGATGAAGAAGGACGCTCCAGAAGTATTCGACGAGTGGAAAAAGCCAAAGGCTGATTCCTGGCCACTAAACTTCTATCCAATCTAGGAGAAATATCATGGGAATGATGGGCATTGTTGACGAGCCAGCTGACCGGTTGCAACGGATTGGCAATATTAAAATGGGCCGGAAAGGTAAGGCCATGAAGAAAAGGGGCAGTGAAGAAACTTATCGCCTGCCTGAGAAGTTCGATCATTTTGAGATCACCACGATGGAGCGCGACGAGCACGACGATTGGAAACCCGACGTGGATCTGATCGAATTACTTGGCAAAGACCCCAAAGAGATCCCGGTTATGGTGCCCTTCGATCATATAATGGATATATTTCCTCACGAATTGGCTTGGTGGAAGTCATCCAGACGTATGTGTCATGGCAATGGAGTGGTCGGGCTTCGTTACGACGAAAAGACCGACACGGAGCAAGAAATGAAATGCCGGTGTGAATTATTCACAGGCGCCGGAGGAACAAAACGGGTTTGCAAGAAGAACGGTATCCTGAATGTGATAATTACCGCGTCCGGCAGGATCGGCGGGGTTTACCAGCTGCGCACTACTAGCGGAGCCACAATATCCAACATCAAGGCAAGTGTAAAACTCATTCAATCGTTTACGGGCGGCCCCGTGGCCGGAATACCACTCATGCTCACCATCCAACAGCAATGGGCCTACCCGATAGTGAAGGGGGTGAAGCAAAAGACCAAGATTTTTGTAGCTGGGTTGGACTTCAGGGCGGACACGAAGCTCGATAAATCCCCGGCGGAGCAGTTACTTGAAAGTGCCGGGGTCCAGGTGCAGGCCCGGCTGTCGGTAAGCAAAGATGTGCGTCAGATTGAGCGATATGCTGGCGGAATTAACAGAAACACACCAGACGACGATCTTGATATGGACCAAGAGTTCGGCGAAGGCGCTGGGCCGCAAGGTGTTGAGGGGGATATCAGTGAAAAGACGGACGACAAATCTGCGGCATTAAAAAAGCGCCTGGCAGAGGCTCCTGATGCGGATTATGACGAGCCCCCCGTAACGGAGCCTGCCGAGCCAACACCAGCAGAAATCAGAGAAAATCTCCGAACTGAAATTGAGACACTGCTGGAAAATGAAGCCCTGCCCCACGAGATAGTCAAAAAAACTACTAAGTGGCTTGAGAAGAACCGCCAGGCAAAGAGCCTGGAGGCCACCAAGGCGGCACTGATTGAGGAAATTGAAAAAGCCAAGGGCCAGCCCAAAGAAGAGCCCAAGGAGAAGTCTGAGGACGGAATCAAAAAAGATCTTCGCGCTGAGATCGCAACATTAATGAAGGATGACTCTCTGCCAAAGGCTATGGCGAACAGGACGGCGGCATGGCTGGAAAAAGAGGACCGAACTATCAAGAACCTGGAGGACGGCCGCGACCGAATACTTGAAATGATCGCAAAAGTTAAAGGGGAAACGGGCGATCTTTTGCCTGGCGAAGATCAGGGAGCAAAACCCTCCACTAAAAAAAGCGACGAGGCGAACCGCGACAAACCTACCCTTGCTGAATTGGGTAATCGCGTAATTGAGATGTTGGGAGAGGCCAAGGAAGACGCCCTCATAACTGAAGAGGAGGGTGTTGACGTATTCAACCAGGTGGATGCGTTAAACACTGCGGAAGAAATTAAAGCCGTGCATGTAGAATGGCAGGAGACCATCGAGGATCGGCGCAAGGTCCGGGAGGCAGAAAAAGACCAGGACCAATCATAGGTCAGCACCATGAGCAACGCGGTGATACCCCCGTATATCGGACAAAAAGATTTGACCTACCGACTGAGAGTCCGAGGGTTCACCTACAAAACCGCTAAGCCTGTAGACAAAAACTGCAAAAGAACGGGTTGCCATGGTAGAGGCTGGGTTGGCCTGCGTGGAGAAATCAAGCAACCAATGCCCTGCACATGTGTTGGCAGATTCGATCTTATTCACGAGCCGGGCGGTGGTGGCACTGAAGATGGACCACTAATGAATCGAGGCGGCCGTGGCTAGGGCTGTGCGTTTCTATCCTTTCCGTGCAGTCGCCACGGCTGGCCTTATTTGGGGTAACGGTGTCAATAATTAATGCGATTGCTACTTTTCATATTTGTGCCATGGCTGGCCTTCAGCCAAGAACCCGTCGAAAAACACTGGGTTAAATGGAATGGTGAATGGACAACACCAGCCCAAAGAGAATTTGCTGATTGGAGCTATGAATATGGTTCAAAGTCTGGCCGCGGGCACACGTTACTTTGGCTGGGCTATTCGGAAACTTCCTGGGCGCTTAGTGATTCCGGCGGGAGTCGTGGACCATTTCAGATGGACAGCACCACGGCTGTATGGGTTGCCGATAAGATGGACCTCGGCATTCTACCGAAAGATATCCGAGCAGTGCTTGAAAATGACCGGGCTACAGCAGCTGATATGGCACTATGGTATTTTGAATACTGGTACCAATGGCATTTGGTCCGGCTGGGGCCGGGGCCCAGCCACGAAAGCCTGGCCTGGGCTCGTGCAGTGAAGTCATATAGGAAAGGATATAAATACCGTCTCGTGACTGACAATCTGATTCTGCTGGCAAGTTCGTGGATTAGATTTTTTAAAGAACATTATTAGACTTCGGAGATCGGGTGGGGCTTACTAAAATACCCTGGTGTCATTACACCTTCAATCCTTGGCTTGGCTGTACGCCGGTAGACATCGGCTGTACTCATTGCTACGCCCGCAATCTCTGCTCCCGCAACGGCGAAGATCTCTGGGGTGCCGGCAAACCACGTAAATATTACATCGACCGGCACTGGAGAAGCATTATCAAAATGCAGCATGAGGCCTCAGTTGCGGGAGAAACCCGCCGGGTATTTGTCGGGTCCATGTGCGACATCTTCGATGCCGAGGTTCCACAGCACTATCGTAGGAAACTCTGGGATTATTTATCCCCGACTCCGAATCTCATTAAAATCATAACCACGAAAAGACCGGAGAATGTGATAGATATGTATCCGGCCAAATGGATGGACAACCCCCGGGACGATTTCTGGCTTTTAACTTCTGTCAGTGACGAAGAATCGGCAAAAAAACTAATTATCGCAGCCGAGTTGCCATTCAAAGTATTGGGTGTCTCATATGAGCCGGCCATTGGACCGGTGAATTGGAGGCAATATCTACTTTATTTCGACTGGCTGATCTGCGGGGGAGAGAGCATCGGCGGACGCAAATTCGAACCGGCTTGGGCTCGTGATGCGATCACTGCCGCAAACGAATTGAGTGTCCCTTTCTATATGAAGCAGGTTGGCAGCCGGCTGGCGAAGGAGCATGGGTTAAAGGATTGGCGCGGCGAGGAACCTGCTGAATGGCCGGCAGATTTACAAATCAGAGAGTTTCCAGAGTTATCATGAACGATCTTAACAGCCGCCAGGTCTCTTGGCTGAAGAAAATCTGTGCTTCCCCGGCGAACGCTGATCGACCCGAGTTCAAAAAGATTTATCATCTCACGTTGGGTGGGCAGGTATATACATGCGCCGTAGGCGGATACTATTTTGTCTGCATCGCCGGCCAGACGGACCTATCAGAGGTAGCGCCGGGAAATATTTCTGATAAAATATCTTCCATTCTGCATGAAAAGCGCCGTGGCACCGTGGTAAAATTAAGAGCGCTGAGGAGCTGGGCCGGGCCACCGGATTGGAATAACGAGCATTTAGGCTGTTCTGTCTGTAATGGAGAGCCCAGCCTTGAGTGTAACTACTGTGATCACGGGGTGACGATGAGGGCTTGCGATCATTGTGGCCAGACTCATGCCTGCGCTTGCAAAGAGTGCGATGGGAAGGGTACTCTGCGATGCGAGAAAATCCAGCGCCTCGGATGGCTGAATAGCATTATGCTCTCCAGGCAGTTGGTGGCACAGGCAATATATGGCATCACCGTTGGGGACGTGACGATAATGGATGGTTCGATGAGCGATCCAGTATACTTCGACAAGGATGGCATCCGCGCTGTGGTGATGCCCATTAATCAGGAGCAGGTGACCGAGGATGAAATCAAGGCGGCTGACCGGTTCCAATTTGGGAGGAAAAAATGATAACCATCTTTTATATTACGGCATCCTTTGTTCTGGCGGCAGTTGTCATTACCGGTTCCGTTAAGATCGTATCGGTACTGAGGAGCATCAGAAATCTGGAAGATCAACTCTATTGGAGAACCATAGGAGCGAGATTCATCAAGCGCCTTGATGAATTCGCTCGCGCTGCTCGCGCTACCGGGATTTCCGCTACCGGGATTTCCTTGGAAGAATTTGCTTATTTAATGAGGTGTGTTGTTTGGTGGCCGGGAAGATCCACAGAAAAAGAGCTCGACAATTGAGTGCCGGGGCACACCATCCAAGGCTGGAAGAAAAATATCATATCCAACAACTGCTGGAGGTGATATTGCCCGGCCTCAACACGCAATGTATCGTCAGGTCCTGCGTAGGCGGAGCCACCATTGAGCACGACGGGATAAAAATCACCTCTTTAAATGTGACCCAATATGGCCATCTATACGCCAAGGGGTATATTGACGAAGGCACACCCCGCCCAGCCGATAAGCAATATGGCCGGGCCGAGCACAACGAGCATCGATTCACTGAGAAGGGTCTGGCTATAATCAGGGGAGACAAATCATGATGGAGGGGCACGTTGTCCGCGTAGTTAATGGCGTGTTGAAATATTACTTCGGCGACCTGGATGTGACACCGTTCGATACTGGACCAAGCCCAAGCACTGGCCAGAAACAGCGGTACCCAGGCCGATTCGTCTCCCGCCTCAATGCTCATTATCCACTTGAGGGTGAGAGGACCCTGGAGATGTTTTCGGGTTCTGGAGAATTACAGACGGGGTTTGGCTCAGCAGTAGACAACACAAATGGTACAGGTGTATTGACCACTGATATAAGGGAAGAAACGGGCGCAGACCTAATCGCCCCCTATGACAACTTGCGCTGGCGAGGCAAAAAATTCGATATAGTGATAGCAGATCCGCCGTATAACGCCGGATTCGCCAACGAATGGACAAAACATGCGGATCATCTGCCAAAGCCCAAGCGAATACAGCGCGAGGCCGCCAAGGTCCTCAGAATGGGTGGCCTGTGCATGATCTTGCACATAATCCAGATCCCCGCTTACAAGGTGAATGGTATGCAGGCCGTGGCATACCACCCGATATTTACCGGCCCCAATAATGCTCATCGTATACTGTGTGTATCCAAAAAGGTGCTTCAGTTCGACGAGGCACAGCGGCGTTTCTGCAAAAAATGACGGCCCTCTTGCAGGTGAAGGATTGGGATCGGTGCTTCGAAAGTAACCGTACCCGGGGGAGGCCCGGCCAGGAGCGCTGTATGATACCCAACAAGCAGAACGGCGCCGGCTATGTGATGCTATTGGGTATGAAAAACGGGGAGGCATTATACGGCGCTTTTCATGCCATGATTCTCTATCTCTCTAAGCAGCCAATACATGACGGCTGGCTAACCAAGGACGGCACACAAAGGGGAGAGCCGATTACTGCGAAGTTCTTGGCTGACCGAATTAAGTTTTCTACGGCGACCGTTCAGGCAATGCTGAGTGCTGTCACAAAAGAGATCGGCTGGCTAATAGATCATTCGTCCGAGAAGAAAGTTGAGAGTGTCGCTTACCCGGAGAAACGAGTAGATATCAGATTTGTGGCTATGGCGCAGAAGTTCCACCGGACCCAAGCACAGAATCATCCGCATCAATCCGAACTCCAGAAGGTGAATAGACCTACAACCACCTTGGTCGGCGCTCGACACTTGGAGACGTTCCATTTGAAACATGGGTGGCCATTGAAAACAATTGAGGACTTGCTGGGCTGGATCCCCGAACACTCCTTTTGGTGCTATCAAATTCGTAGCCTGGCAAGCATAAGGAAGGTCAGCCGCAGCAATGGGGCACTTAAATTTGATAACGCATTAGCCCAAATGAAATCCGAGGCGGAGATGGATCTACTCACCGGCGAGCAGCTTGAACAGGATATGTTCAAAAGAGGCTTGGGCACAGGTGATTACGAGGAAGTACAAAATACCCGCACTGTAGAAATGCTGTGGCGCCGAAAGGTCTAAGACTCCCACCACAGGACATAGAGGCCGAGGAGGCTGTTCTTGGAGCTATGTTGATAGATCCTGATGGTGTTAATGATGTTCTGAGCCTCCTAAAAGCGTCACACTTTTATAAAACAAACCACACCTTCATCTTCCGGGCCATTTCCGATCTCTTTGAGGATGGCCATCCAATCGATACGCTGACAGTGACCAATCGCCTGACTGAGCAGGGTATGCTGGAGAAAATCGGCGGGGCGTTCTATCTCACCGGTTTGGCCGAACGAGTGCCTTCGGCTGCCAATGTAGTTCAATATTGCAAAATCGTAATCGCCCGGGCGAATGAGCGATTGACCATCGGGGCCTGTCAGGGGGCAGTTGAGGAAATATATTCCAGGGAAATAACCGCCGAAGAAGCGCATGCCAACATCATGGCCACCATGGACAAGATCGACACCGGCGGAGAATATCAGTCGATGGAAGACATTGTGCCCGAGGCACAGGCAGTAGTTGAATTAGTCTATAAGAATCACAGGATCCCAGGCATCTCCACAGGGTATGTTGATCTCGACAAATACACCGGAGGATTTGCCCTGGGTGATCTTGTTATCCTGGCCGGCCGCCCGTCCATGGGCAAGACAGCCTTGGGAATGGGCATCCTTAGAAACATGGCCCGCAAAGGTCACCCAGGGGCCAACGCTTCCATTGAGAGTGGCGCCCAGGAATTGGCAATCAGATACCTGCTGCAGGGTCGAGCCAATAACGATACATCGGATTACACTGCTGGACATATTACCCCAGAAGCGATGGGAGCCATGCGCGGGGAGGCAAAGATATTGAAAGGTCTGCCAATCTATATCGACGATTCTGGTGGTCAAACACTACAACAAATTCGGAGTAGGGCCAGCCGGCTGAAGTCACGATATGGCATCGAGATTCTCATGGTTGATTATATTCAACTTATGTCCGGCAGCAAAAAGGATAACAGGACGCAGGAAGTCGGCGAATATAGCCGGGGTTTAAAGCGCATAGCACGGGAACTGGACATCGTTGTTTTGGCACTGTCTCAGCTCAACAGAAAGCCCGAGGCCCGGGCTGATCATCGACCGGGCATGGCAGACCTGCGGGAATCGGGAGATATCGAGCAGGATGCTGACAAGATAATTTTCATTTATCGGCCAGAGGTGTATAAAAAAATGACGGAGATAACGGGGCCTAATCAGGGCCGAGACAACACGAATCTCGCCGAGATCATTGTAGCCAAGCACCGTAACGGGCCGACCGGTGATGTCACAATGACTTTCATAAAGGATAGGGCTCAATTCTTTGATCGAGAGCAATTCAGGTCAGATGCTGATTCGTCGGATATAGGCCGGCAGGTTGAGCCCGCAAAGCCTACGCCCCTAGAAATTCTGGAGGACGGAGAATCACAGGAAGATCTACCATTTTAGGAGAAGATCATGATTAAATGCCCCAGTTGCAATGGCGATAAATTTGAGCATCATACGATCAGCGGCTTGTTAATGGCGGGAGATCAGATCACCCCCTCATTATTAGAGGCAGGATCAAAATATTATACCTGTGTCGAATGTGGATATGTTGTGGCCCAACCCTCGGACTTGAACCTGTTGACAGTCACAGTTTATGTCCTGGGCAATTCTCTATCAAAACAGCGCCAGGGGCTACACCAGGTATCTGATAAAGAGATAATTGATAAAGGACTTATGGCATGGGATACTGATGACTTCGCAGCCAACGAGCAAGCACTTAAATTATTCGGATATTTTGATCTCCCTGGGGCCTGGGTTTTTACTAAAACTGCCTGGGAAAAACACCAAGCCAATCCGGATTTCCCGTTGGCCGACGGGCAGCACTCTGTTGACGTGAAGGAACTCTGTTGAGCCTGACTATTACCAAACTTTGTGTCGAATGCGAGAAGCCGGCAGTCAGCGTGCCTCTAATTACAGGCTTTCATCTGGCGCTGTGGTGCAACGACCACCTGGTGATCGCCAACGGCGCCTCTATTGCAAGACTGGGGCGTGACATACACGATTTCGTTTTCAGCGTAGTGAATCACAACGTGTGGTTTTGGGAGGCGGACATCAGCAGCGCTCTGCAGGCGGCGCTCGACACCTTTTTTGAGGAGATGGCCCGGGATTTGTATAATGTTGAGGAATCTGTCTTTGGCCTAGAGGATCTAATCAGGGCCAAGGCCCGGGAACTTCAGGGAGTGATTCAGTTCAGCCAACAGGAAGAGGCCACGATTAAGACGATTATGACCGCGTGGTTGAGCCCCGGCTATATAAAGGACATCAAGGGCCCGCTGGGCAAGGACACGTCTGATTTGATTGAGGCATTGAGGAAAGGATTTATTTCAGCAGAAACGGCCCAAATATTGACGTGCATGACGCTTTCTGCAAAACGGGCAGCGTCTTATGAGGGACGGGACAATTCGTCTATCCTGATCAGCGTAGAGCGTAATATTTGGGATTCACATCGAATAATGTTAGGAGCATAAATGACCAAGCAAGAGGATAAAACCACCACCACCCAGACCCTGGAACTCGTATTGGAAACGAGACAGGTCAAGACCTGGGATCCAATCATCACCGTCGATGGCCAGCAGATTGCCAACGCCTCGATAGATGACATTAAAGATCTGCAGAAGCGCCTCAAGGAGCAACTTGAGAAGAGTATAAAGGAAAGCACCTTCTGCGAAATCACTGAGATTCAGAAGATTCTTGGCGCCCGGCCCATTAAGCGCGACAGCAAAGGCAAGCCCGTGCTGCATCCACAGGCTGGGATAGCACAGATCGAGGACATTAGCCTGGAAGAGCAGCGGCCACGCAACCGGATCCTTTGGGCGATTGAGGAGGCCCTGAAAGGCAAGGCGCCGGCAGACGTGAAAAAAATCACCATCAAGTTCCACGCCATCCCGGACATCAAGATGCCCAAGTATGCCGATGCCTTGCTGCTATGCACGCTGGTTGGATATGATACGGAGAAGAACCCGGGTATCGGTGTCCACTTTGTGGATTTTGCGATGAAGTTCAATCACATCCGGAATGAAGACGGCGACCTGGTTGAGGACGATGAGGCGCGACCAACGCTAAAGACCCAGGCCAATGCAATCATATCGCAGAGCACTTAATTAAAATGCAACACTACTTTAGCTAAACCTGCACCAACCACGGTTTCTATCGCATGGCCTATTTCTTGAAAGTGAGTTGCCACAGCGCCGCCTACATTCCATACATCGGCACTACCAGCGGTTGCAGATGAAATTAACCTGTCATGGTGGACACAGCCACCGGCATCTAAAAGTACCTCTGCTATACCGGCAACTACTATCCAAACTTCTGAGCCGTCTGCTACTCCGGCGTTATATACAACTCCAATAACATCAGTGGCGTTAGCGTCGGCAGTTTTATAGGAGTTCTCATCAGTATTATCAGCTTCAACTAACCGTCCCTTAACGCTGCTAACTCCAGTATTGTTGGTCAACTTAACAACAACACCTTTTTCGTCAGTGAAACCTACTCCTTCGTTAGCTGACATGAGGACGGTAGGTGAATCTGTTCCAACGCCTAAGTTCGCCCCCTGTAGCCTCATCCTTTCGGCAAAAACTCCGGCGGCCTCAGTATAGAATGCAAGGTCCGCGTTATCTGCTGATGGTGCTATTCCTGCAATGGCCGCATGGGCTGTGCCCGCACTACGCATTTGAAAATTGATTACACTTCCAGTATCGGCCGTTGTATCACTACTAAATATTCTGATCCCCTGGACGGTGGCATTTATAATAGTAGCAGCAGAAATAGCAGTAGCATCAGCGTGTTGCAGGCTGAGTTGGTAGGCCGGCGCAGCAGTCCCGATGCCTAGATTACCATTATGTAGTAGCCTCATCTTCTCTACAATATTAATATTATTCGAGCCGTCACCATCTACACCGAATATCAAACTACCTCTAAATCCCGTTGATCCATCTGCCCATATACCTGCATGCCCCCAAGGTCCAGCACCAGTAGAATCATTTAAAAAAGATATCCCATCTGCTACAGTTGCAGCACCGTCGGCGGCTAGTGAATTGATCGTCAATAAAGCATTAGGCATAGTAGTCCCAATACCTACTTTGCCACTACCAAGAATCCGCATAGCCTCTGCTTGTGCATTATTATCTGTTACCCAAAAGGCTAAATCTTGGTCATTTCCCCCAGGAGCAATGCCAACAATCTTGGCGGGGTTGGCATTACCAGCAGCCGAGAATTCAAGAGCCACGTCAGAATCAACTGCACCGGCGTTATTTGTCAGGCGCAATGGCTGAGTTTCAACACCAGCTGAACTGCTAAAAACATGAAGTAAGTTGTTGGGCGCAGCAATTCCGATGCCTACGTTGCCGGAGTCGAGAATTACCATCCGAATTGCCGGAGTAACATTAGTTACAAAAACAATATCCCTGTCTGTACCAGCACCGCCCGAACGTCTAGCTTGGATTATAAGATTCCCGAAATTGTCAAAAGGATAACTCCCGCCGCCAGGGTCCTCAGTTGCATAAATAGCAGACGTAGCATTTAACGTCGGATATGCAGTTAGACCTCCATTAAATTCTAGTGCCCCACTGTCCAGTGTTAATAGGCCAGTTGGCGTAGCAGTCCCGATGCCCAGGTTCTCCTTGATGTAAACGTCCCCGTCGTCGAAGTAGCCAGCGTAGGCAGCGCCGGAACCAGAGGTAGTGGCGCTTCCATAGACACCGTGGATATCCTCGGCATTCGATGCGTGACTCCCATCGGCTATAAACCTGCCAGCGTAGGTTGCGGTACCATCCTCCTGATTGTCTATATCTGCCGTAATAGCGCTGAAGTATCCAAGACTATGGGCTCGCCATGTACCCGATGCTATCGTTGGTTCGAGCCTGAGATAACTTAGGGCCAACGCAGTATTGCCAAAAGAACCCACCGTGATAGTTTGTTGAAAAGCATGAATATCTGTGATCCCAGCAGGGAATGGCGGCCCGCCGCCAAGGCTAGGCCCATCTACTTCCATAGAGCCTGTAATATTGATTAGGCCATTAACTATGGACAAAGACGAGGCTGTGGAAACGCCTCCCGTGGCGAATCCATCATCAATTCTCAATACCTCATTGTCACCGCTGTCATAAAAAATCATCGCATTGTTAAAGGCCCCACCCTCGTACTCATTGATCGTTATCCGCTGACCAGCTCCGGTAGAAGTAACAATTGAGCCTTTCAGATAAACGTTGTCTGTATAGAGGCCGAAACCTGAAGGTGATATACCAAAGTCGGTATCGGTGATGCCGTCCATGTTGCCTAACCTGACCTTGGTCGTCACATCACTGTAGGTAGCGCTGTTCCGCAGCACAATATCGATAAACGGGGTGTCAGCCGAGCTGGCGTCCATGAAAATATAACCGCCAGCCGCTACTCCGGTAGATACAATGGCCGTGCCCTTGGTCCAAATTGGGTTGGTATTCGCGGCATAATCACCAGCCAGATCCCGGGTAACGGTATATGTTGGTGCAGACCCTACATTGGTCACCTGCAGCCATTCGTCATCCACGCCGTCTTTTATGCGTAGGATCTCGTTCAGGGCAAAGGTGGTATCGCCGTCAATCGTCAACGTGCTGGCGTCTGCTGCTGTCATATCGACTGCCAACACGTCCGCCGGCGAGACGAATAAAGAACCTCCCACAGATGATATGGTAGCAGTTTCAAATACCGCCATCGTCAGCTTACCCCGGGCCATAATATCTTGAAACTCCGCCCGCCCGGTAGTAGAGTCTATTTGCCACCCCTGGCCGAGGGGGCCGGATGAGAAAGTGGACGATCCGATATACTCACTGCCGGCTGTCCCGCCGATCTCTATTTTCCAATCAGCGTCATTGCCCACCGTGATAAGCGGGTTGGCGCCGGAGAGGAAACTGATGTTGGCAGCCGAAAGAGTTGTGTCAGTAAATGACCAGCCGGCCAATGAGATATTATCGTCGCTCATCTCAAAGACCATCGTGCTCCCATCATCAGCATAGCCCTTGATGCCATACACGCCGGCGGCCAGATAGCCTACCT
>Ga0114923_10002522_pt1 | contig 12371 bp, 7 predicted proteins | sample SumtaG_FD_89578 | JGI IMG/M metagenome (GOLD analysis project Ga0114923, IMG submission 89578) | Deep subsurface microbial communities from Indian Ocean to uncover new lineages of life (NeLLi) - Sumatra_00157 metaG | ecosystem: Environmental > Aquatic > Marine > Oceanic > Sediment | place: near... | reverse complement strand
TCTGGCTTCTGTGGGGGCGTTAGTGGCAGGGGTTGCCCACGAGCTGAACAATCCTATTGCCAGTGTCTCCAGCCTGGTCCAGTCGTCCGTGGAGACCATGGAAGAGATGCCTGCTGAGGAGCTTATCGGGTCGGAAGAGGGTACTGAGCAAAAGGAGGAGTTGATTGACGATCTCAGGTTCAGCTTAAAAGAATTGAATCGCGCAAAAGATATTGTGGCAAGCCTCCTCGGGATATCCCGTCAGACCGAGGAATACTCTGAACCTGTGGCTGTGAGTGACGTGTGCAAAGATGCGCTAAAGGTTCTTCACAACCAGTACAAGCGCACAGGGATTGAGATTGTTGAGGCTTACGAAGAGGGCCTTCCGGAGGTCAGGGGAAACTTTGCCAACCTGGGGCAGGTCTGCCTGAATATCATAACCAACGCCCTCCAGGCCGTGGACGGTCGCAAAGGGAGAATCGTCATTAGGACCGGGTACGACGAGCAGAAAGGGGTGATCGTCTTCGAATGTGAGGACAATGGTCCAGGAATATCTGTCAAGGTTATAAAGGATATCTTCAAACCTTTCTTTACAACCAAGGAGGTTGGAAAAGGGACCGGACTCGGCCTGTATATCTCCCATGAGATTGTGCGCCGGCACAACGGGAATATCTTTGCGCAAAACAACCCACAAGGGGGCGCCACGTTCAGGGTGGAACTCCCTGCCACCGGATAGCCCAAGTTTCTTCGTTTCGATTACGACTTACGTCGATTTTATGGACGCATTTCCTATCATAGGAAACTTGATGACTTCGTAAAAAGTCATCACATCGACGGCAAAGCAAAAAGTTCATATGCAAGGCGTGCGAATCTTGAGGAATGAGGCGTACTTATGGTACGTCGCAATGACGAAAGATGAAGCACAACGCCGCAGATGGACTTTTTACGAAGCCGTCACGCTTACAAGACAAAATGTCATATTCAAAGATGGGTCTGGTGATTTTACTGATTTTTTGATAGAACTTGTTTTTGTATGGGCAATGATCAAAATGAGGAGAAAACGGACGGAGGAACCCGGCGGATAGAGTCGAGAATCCAAATCAGTAAGCCCGTCTATGGTTTTTCACTATGAATCAATTTGACTGTAATAGCGGATAGGGGGCCCTGACATGAATCTAGGTGGACTTTACCCTGAGAGCCCGGATACACTCGCCTTGATTGGCAATCATTTGCCGCGATCATGCGGCATTGCTACCTTTACTACTGATCTCTTGGGAGCTCTTTCGGTTGAGGCCCCAGAGACGGACTGCTGGGCTGTGGTCATAAATGATATTCCTGAGGGTTATTCGTATCCACCTCAGGTACGGTTTGAGATGAACTATAAGAATCTTGCTGATTACCGACTAGCGGCTGCCTTCCTGAACATGAACCAGGTGGATGCGGTTTGCGTGCAGCATGAGCTTGGGATCTTTGGCGGCAAGCACGGTGGTTACATTTTGGAACTACTGCATAATCTGCGCATGCCCGTGATAACCACTATGCACACCGTGCTAAGAGAACCTGAGCCGGAACAAAAGGTCATCCTCGAAGAGATTGGCAGCATTTCTGACCGGCTGGTGGTGATGAGCCGCAAAGCCGAGGAGATCCTTAAAGAAACTTACAACATACCGGAGGAAAAGATCGTTCTGATTCATCACGGCATTCCTGACGTTCCCTTTGTTGACCCCAATTACTACAAGGACCAGTTTGGAGTGGAGGGGCGTAAGGTCATCTTGACCTTTGGTTTGCTTTCTCCGGGCAAGGGCATCGAACACATGATCGACGCTCTGCCTGCAATCGTGGCCAAATATCCAGAAACCGCTTACGTCGTTCTTGGCGCAACCCATCCAAATGTGAAAAGGGAGGAGGGTGAGTCATACCGCCTTTCCCTTCAACTTCGGGCAAAAGACCAAGGTGTGGAAAACAACATTATATTCCACAACAGATTTGTGAGCCTCAAGGAGCTGTGTGAGTTTCTGGGAGCCGCCGACATTTACGTGACCCCTTATGTGAACAGAGAACAAATTGTTTCCGGGACCCTCGCCTATGCTCTCGGCGCTGGCAAAGCGGTTATATCCACCCCCTATTGGTATGCCGAAGAAATGCTCAGTGATGGGCGAGGCCGCATTGTTCCGTTCCGGGATTCGAACGCCATGGCCGCCCAAGTGATCGATCTGTTTGAGAACGAGGTTGAATGTCACGCTATTCGCAAGCGTGCTTATACCTTTTGCCGGGACATGATATGGAAAGAGGTGGCTCGACGGTATCTGGAGGTTTTCATAGAGGTTCAGAATGAACGGCAGCAGCGCCCCGGAGCCGCCTTCCGTGCGAAGACCCTGGAGGCTACGCCGCCCGAACTGCCTGAGCCAAACCTCAAGCACCTCAATCTGTTGACAGATGACGTCGGGATACTCCAACATGCAAAGTTTGTCGTGCCCGACCGCTCTCACGGCTACTGCACAGACGATAACGCGCGGGCACTAATCTTTGTGATGATGGCCCAGGGTTTGCTTCCCGACGATAATGAGTTGATGGAACTGTCCTGTCGATACCTGGGTTTTTTGCACCATGCCTTTAACGAGGCCAATGGCCGCTTCCGCAACTTCATGGGCTATGACAGGAGGTGGCTTGAAGAAGAAGGTAGCGAGGACTGCCACGGCCGTGCGATCTGGGGCCTGGGCGTTGCAGTGGCCCTGTCAAAGCCGGAGAGCTTTGTAGAGGTGGCCATGAGCCTTTTCGAGCGGGCTCTCCCGGCGACGATCCACTTTGAATCCCCAAAGACTTTAGCCTTCACCCTTATAGGGATTCACGCCTACCTGAGGCGGTTTAGCGGAGACAGCGAGGTGAAACGGGTGCGAGAGGCCCTGGCCCACAGACTATTCGAGATGTACCAGTCCAATGCCGCCGATGACTGGCCATGGATAGCAGACACCATGACCTACGCCAATGGTAAGATTCCGCATGCTCTTCTGATGTCGGGGCGCTGGCTTTACCAGGAGGACATGATAGAGGCAGGCCTGCGTTCTCTGGAGTGGCTTGTACGGATCCAGACCGATCCCAAAGGGCATTTCGTGCCGATTGGCAACCACGGGTGGTTTCCGCGAAATGGAGAGCGGGCCAGATTCGATCAGCAGCCGATCGAGGCTCAAAATATGATTGAAGCCTGCGTAGAGGCCTATAAAATAACCAGAGATGAAAAGTGGATTGTCGAGGCCCGGCGTTGCTTTGACTGGTTCTTGGGCCGGAACGACCTGAACGTTCCACTCTATGACTACAGGACTGGAGGATGCTGCGATGGCTTGACGCCTGACGGTGCAAACCAAAACCAGGGCGCGGAATCGACTTTGGCCTGGCTGTTTTCCCTTTTGAACGTCTACTTCCTGGGCGCGCCAAAAGAAGTAATCATGGGTTCAGCAATTGCATAAAAGAGAGATCTGTACTTGGGAAGACCGACATGAACAACAACCCTATCATTATGGTGAGGTCATATCCTGGGAAGTAATAGTGCAACAGCACCTCCAGGCTTATGAACTTGCCAGGGAGTGCAGGCGGTCCGGTCGACCGCTTGTTGTGGACTTGGAGTTTTAGGGGTAGCGACATGGAAAATCCGCATTTCAGGGAGCTTTTTCGACGTCATCCCGACAATCCCATCATCACCGTTAAGGATGTGCCCTATCCGGCTAATACTGTCTTCAACGCAGGTGCCACGAAGATTGGGGACGAGACGTTGCTCTTGATGCGGGTCGAGGGCAGAAATGGCATTTCCCACCTGACTGTGGCTCGAAGCGAAGACGGGATCAGCCGCTGGCGCATCAGTGGGCGACCGAACATGATGCCCAGTCCGAAAACTCATCCTGAAGAGATTTGGGGAATAGAGGACCCCAGGATCACCTGGCTTGAGGAGTCAAAGCAGTGGGTCATAACCTATACAGCCTATTCGGAAGGCGGTCCCCTCATTTCCATGGCTTCGACTACTGATTTCCAGTACTTCGACCGTTTCGGTCCTGTTATGCCACCTGAGGACAAGGACGCGGCCCTGTTTCCCGTTCGCTTCAACGGGCGCTGGTCCATGATACACCGCCCGGTATCGGCCTTTCAGGCCCTCGGTGCTCACATCTGGATCTCTTTCTCACCCGACCTTACGCATTGGGGCGACCATCGCATCCTCATTCCGGCGAGAAAAGGTGGCTGGTGGGACGCCAGTAAAATCGGTCTTTCGCCGCCACCTCTCAAGACTAACGCCGGCTAGTTAATTCTGTACCACAGCGTCAGGGTAACCGCCAGCGGGGCCATTTACCGACTGGGCTTAGCATTGCTCGACATTGAGGATCCTTGCCGAGTCATTGCACGCTCTGACGAGTGGGTATTTGGACCGGAAACGGACTATGAGGTATTCGGTGATGTGGACAAGGTCGTTTTCCCTTGCGGTTGGGTTGCCGAAGGTGATGAAGTTAGGCTGTATTACGGCGGGGCTGATAGCTGTCTTGCACTGGCTACCGCCAGCATTTCCACCTTGCTTGACTGGCTCAAGGAACATAATGTGTCCAGTAGTTGACACGTACTCATGCGCATTGGCATGCTTTCACCCATAGCCTGGCGAACGCCGCCCCGACACTACGGACCCTGGGAAGGTGTGGTTTCCCTGTTGACAGAGGGTCTCGTCAAGAGAGGGGTAGACGTTACCTTGTTCGCCACCAGGGACTCTCAAACAAAGGGGAGACTTGTTGCGGTATGTCCCAGGGGTTATGAGGAAGATGAAAGCATTTTGCCGAAGGTCTGGGAGGGCTTACACATCTCTGAGCTATTCGAACAGGCAAATGAATTTGATCTCATTCACAATCACTTCGATTACTTGCCGCTTACGTACATGGGCATGACCTCGACCCCTGTATTGAGCACCATACACGGTTTTTCGTCACCCAAGATACTGCCTGTGTTCAAAAAATACGACCGTCGAGCCTATTACGTTTCCATCAGCGACGCCGACCGCAGCCCGGATCTCAACTACATTGCTACGATTCGCCACGGCATCGACCTCAGCCAGTTTACCTTCAAGTCTGAACATGGTGATTACCTCCTGTTTTTTGGCCGGATCCACCACGAAAAAGGTGCAAAAGAAGCCATTGAGATCTCACGACGAACCGGTATGAAACTAATCATGGCCGGGATTGTGCAGGATGCAAGCTATTTCGATTGCGCGGTCAGGCCTCATCTGGACGGGAAAAAATGTGGTCTATGAAGGGAGTGCGGGCCCAGACAAAAGGAACGAACTACTAGGAGGGGCGTACGCCTTACTTCATCCCATAAATTTCGATGAGCCCTTTGGATTGTCCGTGATTGAGGCGATGGCCTGCGGTACACCGGTGGTGGCCTTTAATCGGGGCAGCATGCCCGAAGTGATTGCCGACGGCCGGACCGGCTTCCTGGTCTCGTCGATCGACGAGGCGGTGTTCAAGCTTCGCCACATTAGCGATCTCAAGAGGGCGGACTGTCGCACGTGGGTGGAGGAAAGATTCAGCGCAGACCGAATGGCGGAAGACTATATTCGAGTTTATCAAGAAATCCTGGCCGAGCGTAAACGCGAAGATCATCGGCCCTGGGGCTACTACCATGTTCTGGCCAATGAGCCTGGCCACAAGATAAAAAGGATTGTCGTATATCCCGGCCAGCGTCTGAGCCTTCAGCGCCACCGCCACAGGGCTGAACACTGGTACATAGTTGAGGGTCAGGCGATTGTTACCCGCAACAGGGAGAAGATTCGCCTGGGCAGCGGCCAGGCAGTAGATCTGCCCCAGGGGGTATGGCACCGGATCATGAACCCGGGTAATGAGAATACGGTCTTTATCGAGGTTCAAACCGGGGATTACTTTGGGGAGGACGACATCGAACGCGTGGAGGACGATTATGGCAGGGTCTAGCGAGCCTATTATTCAGCGCTATGAGGGCAATCCGATCCTTACTAAGAACGATGTGCCGTACCCGGTGGAAACGGTCCACAACGCCGGAGTGGTCAAGTATGAAAACCAGTATATTATGCTTTTCAGGTCCCATCTACGAAACGGGCGTTCGATTATCGGCCTGGCCGAAAGCAATGACGGTTTTCAATTTCGGGTAAGACCTGAGCCGTTTATCACGCCTTCAACGCAAGAACCCTTTGCCGCGTATGAGGAGTTTGGCGTCGAGGACCCACGGATCTGCCCTATTGACGGCACCTACCTCATCACCTACAGCGCCTATTCCAGGCACGGAGTCCGGGTTGTCCTGGCGCGTACTACTGACTTTAGAGACATCGAACGCGTGGCCCTGATCACCCAGGCCGATTTGCGGAACGTAGTCATCTTTCCGGACAAGTTCGGCGGCCGTTACGCCCGACTTGACCGGCCTCATTCTGAAATATCGCCTTGGTCTATCTGGATGTCCTACTCGCCGGACTTAGTCCACTGGGGCGATTCGAGGGTTGTCATCAAACCGCTCCCGTATCACTGGGACGAGATGAAGATCGGCCCTGGCGCGACGCCAATAAGAACGGAGAAGGGTTGGCTTAACATTTTTCATGGTGTCTTTAAGACCATGGACGGTGCGGTCTATCGGCTGGGAGCGGCCCTTCACGACCTTGATGACCCTTCCCGAGTGCTGGGCGTGGCTGATGACTGGATCCTACAGCCCGAAGACCCTTGGGAAGTGACCGGCTATGTCCACAATGTTGTTTTCTGCTGCGGCGCGGTGGCTGAGAAGGATGGATCGCTGAAGATTTACTGGGGCGGCGCCGACACGGTTATGTGTGTGGGAACGGCCCAGGTCGATGAGCTGACTGATTTGTGTCTCAAGAAGCCAAGACCGGTTGTGGGAGCGCAATAGGCTATCACGCTCCCCAACCAGGTCTGGGCCAGGGTTTGAGGCGAAGCTTCGCTGGAGGCTTTTCGAAAAAGCCTGATTACCGGATCGCCATCCTATTGATTGCGTGCCGGGCGGCCATGCGAATGGCGGCCACAAGGCTTCCGGGATCTGCCCTGTCTGTGCCCGCGATATCGTATGCCGTTCCATGATCGACAGATGTCCGTACAATGGGAAGCCCTAATGTGGTGTTCACGCCGTCTGAAAAATGGACCATCTTAAATGGGATAAGGCCCTGGTCGTGGTACATACAGACGATTGCATCCCACCTGCCTTTTAGGGCCAAATAGAACAGGCTATCCGGTGGATGCGGGCCGGATACATCGATGCCTTCCTCTTCGGCCTGACGTATGGCCGGCGAGATGATCCGGCTCTCTTCATCTCCAAACAAGCCGTTTTCCCCTGCGTGCGGGTTTAGGGCTGCCACAGCGAGTTTCGGTTTCCGGATACCAAAGGAATTTCTTAGGGCCTCTTCTGTAATACGGGTCGTTTTAAAGATCGCCTCAGCGGTGAGCTTTTCGGGAACCCGGGCCATGGGGATATGGATGGTTACCAGGGCCACGCGGAGCCTGCTTCCGGCCAGCATCATGACATAGTCCGATGTCTTGGTACGTTGCGCCAGGAGTTCGGTATGTCCGTCAAAGTTGGCTCCTGCCATATGCATGGCCAGCTTGTTGATGGGACAGGTTGCCAGGCCGTGAATGAGCCCATGCATTGCCCAGTCGATACCCTGGGTTACGTAGGCCACCATGGCAAGGCCGGTCTCCTGGGTGGGGTGCCCGTATTCAAGCTGATTGTAATCGAGGTCAGAGAGCCCTATCACATCGATACTGCCCGATTGGTATAGCCCGGCCTCAGGGGTATCCACAGGGCGAATCGCCGGCCCGGTTCCAAGCCGCTTGCCCATAGCCGTCATTACTGCTGCATCGCCCAGTACCAAGGGGCAACAGGTTTCATAAAGAGACCTTTTGGCAAGGGCTTTTAAGATGATTTCCGGTCCGATCCCGACAGGATCGCCCATGGTGATCCCGATGATGGGGCGTTTTGTCGTGGCTTTCATCGCTGACCTACAACTAATGCGCGTTTCTCGTTAGTGACTTCTGTATGAGTGCTTTGAACCGCAAAAGCGAGCACATTCCCCGCAGCGCGCCGTCGCCAAAGCTGCTATGGCGCGTCGGCGACTTGCTGCGAGGTTAGCGAGCGAATCTGAAAATGGTAAACTTCCTTACAATCGAAGATTTCCTACAGCTTGCCGCGGGAAATCTTAAAAAACTTCTTTTCACTACAAGTTCGGCCGGCAAAAGTCAAATCAGCGTGGTTTCGGCGGCACTGAGCACGGCCGGGTAGGCAAGGATTTGCCGCAAGGGATTCTTTGTCCCGGCAAGAATTTGCCGCAAGGGATTCTTTGCCGGCAAGAATAAAGTTTTATGTTGAACTGCAAAATGGCGCTATTAGAATTTTTAGAAAATAGAAGAAAAAAGGAGCAAAACAGAGATTTTTCAGAACTTCATGATGTTGAAAACGTTGGGTGAAGTCGGCCAAGGCTTTAAAATGCTAAAACAATTTGGCGGCCTGAGAAAAGATACAATTGTAGCGCCTTTGAGCAAGTCTTCATCCAGAGTATTATTATATTAATTAGTTATAAACTGTTGATAAATATTTCACGAACCAATAAAGACCCCAGACTTTCCGGCTTGACAACCCATCAGCGATGTTTTAGAAACGGCACACCTTACAAGACAGAGAATTACTTCTCTTCTTCAACATCTGTCAGAATCCAGCATTTTTACATTTTTTCCCGAACTAATAGATTATTAATGGACTTCCGCGTATTTGTAGAATCTATATTTTTTTCGTGCTCTTGTGTGAAAACCTATGGCTCTGCCCTGTGCAGCGGAACTTCTGAGTAGGCGAGGAGGCGGCGTGCAATCTGTCTGGAATCAGGTCAAGACCCAAATACACAAAAAGATACCGCACCACAGTTTCATGGTCTGGATTGAACCTTTGGAGTGGTTAGCCCATCGGGATGATGAGGTCGTTTTGGGTTGTCCCAACGAATTTGCCAGAAAGTGGATAATTAATCATTATATCGACTTGATGGAGGCGGATGTTAACAAGGTCTTCCAGGAACCTTGTCGGATTACCCTGGAGGCCTCCGATGGGCCCGAGGGAAATAGTGACCATTATCAGGACGAGGAGCAGCTTCCACTTCCCCATGTTAAACGCAGGCAACATGCGCTGTATGTTTTTCACAAGGACTTTACCTTCGATCAATTTGTTGTTGGTATGTGCAACGATTTTGCCTACAAGGCGGCGCTGGCCCTGGCATCCGGAGGGGATGATTACCGGAGCGCACTCTTTATTTTGTCAAAGACGGGCCTTGGCAAGAGTCATCTTTCCCAGGCCATAGGGAACTACATCCAGAATCAGGATTCTGACATCCGCGTTTGCTATACCACGGCAGAGGATTTTACTAATGCCATGGTTCACGCGCTCCGGCATAACAGCATCGAACAGTTCAAAGAGAAGTATCGAAGCCAGTGCGACGTCCTGCTTCTGGAAGACGTGCAGTTTTTGAGCGGCAAGGAGAAGACCCAGTACGAGTTGGGTTACACCCTTGATGCCTTGCTTACAGCAGGGAAGAAGCTTATTTTTACAAGCAGTCATCTGCCTGATGATATCCCCAAGATGGACGGAAAACTCGCGTCTCAGCTCTCTTCCGGTATAATATCCGGTATAGAATCCCCAGACTACGATACTCGTGTGCGTATTATCGAAAAAAAGGCCGCCTCGAGATCGCTTGAGATTCCGCAAGACGTGGTCCATCATCTTGCCGGCGAACTCACCGAGAATGTAAGACAACTCGAAAGCGGCCTGATCGGAGTTGCGGCCAAGTCCTCGCTCCTTAAACTCCCCATAGACGTCAAACTGGCTGAAAGCGTTGTTAAGAATATTGTTCGACGTGCCAAGGAAATCACCATAAAAAACATTCAAAAATTCGTTTGCAAATATTACAAGATCAGCCCGGAGGAGATGCTCTCCCGCTCCCGTAAGCGGAACATTGCCCAGCCCAGACAGATTGCCATGTACCTGGCCCGCCGCTACACAGACCAGTCTTTTAAGGCGATTGGCCGGAACTTTAATCGTTACCATGCCACCACCCTTTATGCCGTCGGCACAATTGAAAGGCTTATTCGAGAACAGGGCACTGTACAGAAACAGGTGGAGTTCTTTTGCAAGGGACTGGAATCAGGCAATCTTTGACCTCAATCATACCTAAGATCGAGGCAATCGTTGGCCGAAAGCACGTCACGACCGCAGCAGAAGACCTACTCTGTTATGCCTACGATGCCACCAACCGTCACTGCCGCCCGGATGCCGTGGCCTTTCCTGCAACCGCAGATGAAGTCTCCAATATCCTAAAACTCGCCAACGAATATCGGTTTTTTGTGGTTCCCAGGGGAGCCGGTACCGGCATGACAGGCGGGGCGCTTGCGGTTCAAGGCGGGCTGGTTCTGGCTATGACACGTTTCAACCGCATCCTGGCCATTGATACCGACAATCTCGTGGCAGAGGTGGGGCCCGGCGTCGTTACTGGGCATTTTCAGGAGATTGTTGAAGGAAAGGACCTTTTCTATCCACCCGATCCGTCAAGCGCCTCATTTAGTACGTTGGGGGGGAATGTCGCTGAGTGCGCGGGCGGCCCCCGTGCCGTCAAATATGGCGTGACGCGCGATTATGTCCTGGGCCTTGAGGTAGTGCTTCCTACCGGAGAGATCATTGACACCGGCGTGCGTACGGCCAAAGGTGTGGTAGGGTATGATTTGACCCGTCTCATGGTAGGTTCGGAAGGTACCCTGGGGGTTATCACGAAGATTGTGCTCCGGTTGTTCCCTCTCCCTGAAGCGGTTCGCACGTTGAGTGTTGTATTTTCCAGGATCCAGGACGCTGCAAGGACGGTTTGTGAGATCATCCGCTCAGGGGTTATACCAAGGACTATCGAGTACATGGACCATTGGGCAATAAGATGCGTTGAGGACTATCTGAAAACGGGGCTTTCAGCAGACGCTGGTGCCATGCTCCTGATAGAGGTGGACGGAAGCGTGTCTGCTGTTGAGGCCGCCATGCGTGATCTGACCGAGACCTGTAGGAAGTGTGGCGCTTATCAGGTCAATGTGGCCGGCTCGGCACAAGAGGCAAAAGAGCTTTGGAGGGCGCGTCAGAGCATATCGCCCGCCCTTTTTAGGCTCGGTCCAGACAAGATCAATGAAGACATAGTCGTGCCGCGCAACCGAATCCCGGATATGGTCGAATGGATAGATGAGCTGAGGAACAGGACCGGCCTCACTATCGTAACCTTTGGTCATGCGGGTGACGGCAATATCCACTTTAACATTATGCTGGACCGGCGTGACAAGGAGGCCCTTGAAAAGGCGGAATCTGCAATCGAAGAACTGTTTGCGCAGACGCTTGCACTTGGGGGAACCATCTCCGGCGAGCACGGGGTCGGGATCACCAAGGCCCCGTATATAGGCATGGAGATCGGCAGCCAGGAGCTTGCCCTGATGAAGAGTATCAAGGCCGTGTTCGACCCGAACGGCATACTGAACCCTGGAAAGATATTCTAAGGGGGGGGCCGCTTATGGCGGGCCAATCCGAAAAAAGGCGGCAGATCCAGAGCCAGGGTCGCTGTCTCATCCTATATGAATATAGGTGCGGTGAGACTAAATGTCGCCACAGGCCCCAGACTTCTGCCTTAAAAATAAAATAAGCACTGAATATGGCATGGTCAAGAAAAAGAAAAGCCCCAGAGGAAGGGAATTACCCGCAACCCCCAGGGACTTAGGATGAGACATCGACCCCGGAATCGGAGCCTGCTTATCCTTATTTATCACCCCAGACAGAAAAATCAAGACAAAAAAATTTTAGTTCAATAGAATTCGCGGCAAAAATCTGCCATACACCCCTTAACCCCGCATTATCCTTATTAAACCCGCCTATCCCCGCTTTGTCACCAAATCTATTCCTTCCCCACAAAATTATAACTTACTTTCACAACAGGCTGTTGCCCAAACAAAAAAGGGTTAGCCAAATCGGCTAACCCTTTGATTTTACTGGAGCCGGCGATGGGATTTGAACCCGCGACCTACTGATTACGAATCAGTTGCTCTACCCCTGAGCTACGCCGGCTATATTTTGATTTTTGTACTTCATTCATCCCCCAAAATCAAGAAGGATTTCTTCGATCCCTGGCTCACCACCAGCTCGACCCCTTGAATAAAATAGATCTCTGTCCTATATAGTTTCCATCCATAGTCTGTTGAGACGAGAGGCAAGGGGCTGTGGGCAAAAGGCAAGTTTTTTGTTCCCGTGGCCTATTACCTTTCGCCAATAGCCTACACTTTTTTGTACAAAACGAAGAACACATGAAACTCTTGGGTCATTCTATTTCTGATCTG
>Ga0114923_10002521_pt1 | contig 12372 bp, 11 predicted proteins | sample SumtaG_FD_89578 | JGI IMG/M metagenome (GOLD analysis project Ga0114923, IMG submission 89578) | Deep subsurface microbial communities from Indian Ocean to uncover new lineages of life (NeLLi) - Sumatra_00157 metaG | ecosystem: Environmental > Aquatic > Marine > Oceanic > Sediment | place: near... | reverse complement strand
TCCTCATTGTAAAGATGATAAAGCGAGAGGAGATCAATGTGATAATTGCCAAAAATTGTTAACGCCTCTTGAATTAATTAAACCGAGATGTGCTATTTGCGGACAAACACCCGAGATTCGAAATACTAAACATTGGTATATGGATTTTCCTAAATTACAAGACCGTCTCGCCGAACTAATTAAAAATAATAAAATTGTCCCCCAAAATGCTAGGCAAGTGTGTCTAAATAGTATTTCTGAAGGCCTTCCAGAAAGAGCAATAACGAGAGATTTAGAATGGGGTATTCCAGCTAAGTTCAAAGGTGCAGAAGAAAAAACGATATATGTTTGGTTCGAGGCTGTTTTAGGGTATGTTTCTGCTGTAAAGGAATGGGCAGAAAAAATTGTGGAAAAACCAGAAAAGTTCGATTATTTTTGGAATGATCCCGATACAAAAACAGTATATTTTATTGGAAAAGATAATATTATATTTCATTTGATTGTTTTTCCGGGATTACTTTTAGCTTATAATGAAAATAAAGAAAAGAAAGAAAATTTAGTACTTCCCTATAATGTCTCATCAACCGAGTTTTTAATGTATGAGAATGATAAATTCTCAAAATCTAGAGGGATTGGTATATGGATAGATGAAGCATTAGAATTAGCTCCGTTAGATTACTGGAGGTTCAATTTGATATATAATAGGCCGGAAAAAAGCGATACTTCCTTTTTGTGGTCTGAATTTGATAATAATCTTAAAGCATTAAATGATAACATAGGTAATTTCATTCATAGGACACTGACTTTTATTAATAAACAATTTAATGGAACAATTCCAAAAAAAATTGAGTATGATGCAGTAGATAAAAAATTTATTTCTAAATTAAATAATATTGGTAAAGAAATAGGAGCCCTACTAGAAGAGTTTAACCTTCGAAAAGCATTAAGAGAAATTGTGACTTTTGCTAAAGAGGGAAATATATATCTTAATGATAAAGCCCCTTGGCATTTGATAAAAGAAAGTAAAGAAAAAGCTGGACATGTTTTTAATATTTGTGCTCAAGCAGTTTACGCTCTAGGTATTCTATTAGCACCATTTATTCCAGAAACTTCAGATAAAATATTAGATTTTTTAAATATATCCGATAAACCTGATTGGAATACCATTAATGAGAGTAGCGTTAAGGGAGGACTTAAAATTAAAATCCCAAAGCCTCTCTTCCAAAAGTTAGATATTGATGAATTACAAGAAAATTTTAAACAAATTAGAAATAAAAAGGAAGGAAAAGGTGAATCTGAAATGATTTCTTATGATGAGTTTTCAAAATTAGATATAAGAGTTGCATTAGTCGAGAATGTAGAAAAAGTACCTAAAGCAGATAAATTATTAAAATTATCTATCGACCTGGGAACTGAAAAAAGAACGATAGTTGCAGGTTTAGCAGAATTCTATAATCCTAAAGATCTAATAGGCAAAAAAATCGTGATATTAGCTAACTTAGAACCAAGAAAGCTTAGAGGAATTCTAAGTGAAGGTATGTTACTTGCCGCAGATGATGGAAAAAATGTATCTATGTTAATCCCAGATAAGGATATAACACCAGGTTCAAAAATAAAATAAATTAGACTTTAAGTGAGAAGATAGGAATTAAACGCGCAATCATTATCCCAAGATCTAGTTGAAGCGTCTTTAGTGCTATACTTCTACCTCGATATTCAAATTGTAAGTTTGTGACATCCCTCACGATTTTTAAGCGTTCAGTATCTGACCTTAATTCACATTCGAAATATCTTTGATCCTTATACTCCAATACATTTCTTACTTTTTCTATATCAGGAAAGATATTCTCATTTTTAGTTAATTACTAAATTGACACATACGCTTAGTATTTAATACTATAATCTATTTATTATTTATGACCAAAAGAGATGTTTGTCCTATGTGTGAAGATCCTTTAATTTATGAAGAAGAAATGATTACTAACTTCAATAACTATAATTTACACACCAAATGCTTTAATGAAATTAAGGGTTGGATAAGAGCTAGTGATAATATGCAGATATATAACGGAGAATATAAAAAAAGCCAACTTAATCAATTACAGACCTTAAAACCCTATACCCTCATAAATTTATGCAAAACTTAATAGATAATTTAATAGCCACAACAAATAACTTTCTATTGTTATTTTTCTTATTTACTCTTTTTTGGTCATACTCTCATGAATTCATAAAATCGTTAGGTATTTATAGAAAAATAAATATATCAGGTGCATATGAAAAAAAAAGAAGGAATGGATTATTGCCCACCATCCGATAATTGTGGTAGTTGTGGCGAATATGTTAATGATCGCAATTGTTCTCATGATTTTAAAAAGATTTCCGATAGGTTACAATTAAGATCAACACCAATTTCACAAAATTCAGAAGAAAATGCAAACAAAATGATTCAAGTTTCGAATTATAGAATTATATTCAAAGATAATAAAATAAAGGAATTTCCTAAAATATTACGCCATATTTTAGCTAAATCTATTTATTTTATGATTATTGGTAAAATAAATCCTAGATATTCAAATAATGAACAAATCACTCGATTTATTATTACAAATATCAACGAAGAGAATCTGTCACGAAATTGGATAAAGGAAATGGAACAAGAACAAGTTTTATCACTTTTAAGAATAAAACTCTATGATATTAATTTTGAAGGTGTTTTTTTTCAATATCTCGTTGTTCTTACTGAAATCGTCAGGAGATTAATTAAAGTTCATAAAAATTTTAACAATTTAAATTATACAGACTTTAATAAAAAACTAATTGACGATGGTTTTAGTTTTAATCTTAAAGAAGATTCTCAAAAAGATATTATTAAATTTATAATTGATTATTTTAATGAAAATATAAAAGATTTTAATATCAAAACAGATAAAAGAATTTCTGTTTTTGATGATGGTAAATACCGTTGTTGTATAAAATGTGGTAAAAAAAAACCATATAAAGATTTTAGGGTAGATAATAGGGATAATAACATTAGTGGTACTTGTAAAGATTGTAATGCTAAAAAAACGGCTCTTGATCGCTATAGAAATAAATTAGATGCTATTTCTAAGATATATGGCGGAAAATATGAAAACGGAGAATGCTTCTTATGTGATGTTGATATTAGTAAACTGCCTTGTCTTACATTTCACCACCTTGATCCGACAGTAAAAACTACAGAATGGAATAATTTACGATCTAAAACAACGATTAAGGAAATTATTGATAAACTTGAATCTGAAGATGTGGGTGTGGTATGTCAAAACTGTCAAAGATTATTACATGCAGAAGTTTTTAACAGATATTCTGAAATAATTCTTGATTCAAATATATATAATTATTCTATGAAAGAAATTGAAGCTAAAACATTAAAAAAACAGAAACTATTGAAAGAATGTCGTAGTAAATCTCCTTATGTTAAATCTTGGATTAAAAAAAGAATTGTAATTGAATTTCTTTATCAAGGCAAATGTGCTGGGTGTAAAGAAATAACTGTATTTAATAATCTTCCTTGTTTAGCATTTCATCATACTGATCATGAAATAGAAGAGAAATTAAGATGGAAAAACATAAAACACCTTAATATAAGAGAAATAATACAAATGTTATTACAAGAAAAGTGTATTGCCTTATGTGCTAATTGTCATGCGTTAGTAAAATCTTCTCGATTTTCCAAACATTCCATAGAGCTTCTAGGAAAAGTTAAAGGTCTAAAAGCTAGGACTGAAATTGAGAAAATAAAAAATAATATTCAAAATTTTGAGATGAAAACAAATGAGACCTTAATTCCAATAATGCGTGAATTTTACTAAGAAAAAAGGAATTGATATTTAGTATTATGTAAGATTTTTTATATGATAATTTTTATATTTTTAGTGAAAAAATAGGTTTTAATCTAACAATAAGGTCTCCTAATCCTAGCTGTAATGTTTTTAAGACTACACTTCTTCCTCGATATTCAAATTCTAGATTGGTCACATCACGAATAATTTGGATTCCTCTTGTTTTAGACTTTAATTCACATTCAAAATATCGTTGATTTTTGTATTCAAAAATTTTATTTACATTTTTAATATTTAATAATTCTACACCAGATCCATGGGGTAAAACATTAGCATTTCTCAATAAATCTAATAATCCTAATTTTTCTGCTCTTTTAATAAAATTCATATTTTTTAGAGTAGTTTCAGAAAAGTTCTGTTTACCTTTAAATAAATACGCTGCGATATCGGCTCTTAATGTAGTTGGAAAAATATCATATTTAATTATATCACTGTCCATATCTGTGCAATTACTGCCTAAATACATATTGTTGTAATCTTTTAAAAACTGATGAGGTTGATTACAAATTATTTCATAATCTTGAAATAGATTATCAGCTATTATTCGTCTTTTCATATTTGAAAATTCTGATGCCTTATAATTAAATTCCAAGTATTCTTTAGCTTCAGTATCTAGTAGTATATATTGTTTTCCAAATATTGTACTCTCTTCAATAGCCATACTCTTCAGAGTCTTAGATTTATCTATATAAAGCCCAATACCATAACTATCATCTCTAAATTCAGGTGCTGAACCATGAATCATAAACATATAAGGAGGAAAGTCTAAATTTGATAGATTTTTTGTTTCAAAGCAGTTAATAAAGTGATTTGAGATGCCATAATCCCAATCAATTTTAATATTGTCATAATATAATATTTTAGATTTAATCTCATCAATTCCCTCGATGATATCATAAATCTCAGGTAATCTTTCCAAACCTCCTACAAGTATCCCACAATGATTGGGTTTGGTGTTTAAAAACACTAACTTGTCATTACCATTGCCCCAGGTTATTCTACCTCCGTAACCTAAACCAGAATTCCATCTGTACGCATTTCTTGATATTGTTTCATCCGGGGATGATATAAATGTAGCGTTAGGCTCTAATCCATATTTTTCTTGAATAATATGAAACTGTGCTAAACCATATTTCATATTTGCTTTACATAATTTAGAGGTGCCATCATTTAATCCTGTTGAGAAAATATATTGTTTTGCCCTAGCTAATAAATCTTTTTTCTCTAAACTAGAAACTTCAATAGAGGTATTGATTGAGCCCATTATTACAATAATTTTTCTTAATGGAATTTAGATGACTAATTTATGATATGACAATATTAATATATAATATTAATGTTATACAACATTAGTTAGTTTAACTTTATCCCAAATTTTCAGCAGAGTATCTATATTTTAACTATTGAAAATGAAAAAAAAATAATGACCGAAAATCATATCGTTTTATTTGATGCTATTAAAAAAATTAAGCAGATTGGAGAATTTAGTGGTTCCATAATCTCTAAAACTTTTGATCCACAAAATTATGTAATCTTTTCAGATTCAATAAATATTTCTGATGATGAAGGCATTATAATCTCAGAAGGCTTACAGGTAGGATTTGAAGAAATCTTTAATGAAGTAATCGCATTTTCAAGAAAGAATCAATATTCTTGGAAAATTCTGGAAGAGTTTGGGTTAGATGAACAATCTTTAGAATATAGTATATTAATACCTGAAGAAATCATGCAATTATATGATGAAGGGCAATTTTCAGACGCTTTTCCATTTACAATAAATATGCTCCATACAGCGGGATTATATTTAAAAAATTATAGAACTAAGATTGATCATCTTAACTTTTTCAAAGGGGAGATTCTTAAGAATCCCGTAGGTCTTTTAGCTAATGGAGGGGTATGTGTTGCAGATAGAGTAGCTATTGATCATCGAGCTGATCCCGTGTTCTATGATACAATTTTAATCGGCCGAAATAAAGATGATGAATTAGACGCATCATATGAACCATTATTAAACGTAAAAATTGATGATAAGATAATCACCTCTATAGTAATTCTAGGTATTGAAAATCTCAAGGAATAAGTAATTTAGGAAGTGAATTTAGCAATACTACTTTATGAAAACCGAAAAGCAAAGTTATTAAACATTTTAAAAATTGGAATAAATCCTTTTAAAAAATTTGTTTCAACTGGAGAAATTGAGGAAGAATTAGGATTAGTTCAATCCAGGGAAAATTTATTAAACGTAATTATGAATACGTTTGATAAGGACGAAAATATTATCCTTCCAATAATAGGAGGAGTTGGAATAGGTAAAACTCATCTGTATTGGAGCCTTAAAAAACGATTACATTTCTATAATACATTTTATATTTCTTTAGAAAATGTGTACAGAAAGTTCTATTATAATATGTATTCTGAATATATTGAAGAAATGGGAGGCGGTGAAGTCTTAAGAAGTATTACTAATAAATTATGTTCTGAATGGGGTGCTACTGAAAGGAAATTTGGTTTTTTTCATATAGCTGATATAGATAAAGTAAGAAAATCTGCTTTTGAAACATTAAAGAGTAATTTCGATAACAAAATCGCCCTTAATGATGTGATTAATGCAATTACATCTCATCAATTAGACCCTTTTAAGAGAGTGGAAGCGGAGAGGTGGCTTTTAGGAGAATTGATGGATATAAGAGATCTATCCCATCTTAATATTTTGTATGATCTCAAGAGAAAATCTTATGCTTTTACAATGCTAAAAATTATTATTGAAAATTCAGAATTAAGAAGTGTATTATTTATAGATGATTTTGAAAAAATTGTTTCTATTATGAAAGGTGATAAAAAATCAGAAGAGATTTTTGATCCTAGCTGGTTATATGGTGAAGAGCACATTCAATCGCCTGAAAGCAGAAGTGCTCAAAAAGCATTAGATAAGATCTTGGATTTACAGAAAATTAGGGGATTAAGAATAATTATCACTTTGAAATCAATTGATGCATTAGAAGAGATCAAAACAATTATTCGGGAAAAAAACAACCAATTATTAGCGACAATGAAAGAACCCATCATTTTATCAAATTTCCTTGAAAATGATATCTTTCAATTTTATAAAGAAAACATGAAAACCTTCTTGAAAAATAATAATTATCTAGAATTTTTTGAGGAATTTCCAGATTCTTATTTTCCTTTAAGCGAAAAAATTTTAAAATATATTCACACCTGTTCTCAAGGTAATCCTCGAGAGATTATTAAATTCTTTATTAAAATTTTTAATGAAATCATTTTTTCTAATAATAACTTCGATAATATCTTAACTTATTATGAAAATCAATGCTAATATTCAATTTACAATACTTTTGACAAAATGCTCTTATATGTTTTGATTTCAGTTAGTATGATGTCTTTATGTAAGCTCTCAATTTTCGACTCTATAATTTTTTGATGAAACAATTCAATACTAAATATTGATTTGAAGTATATAACTAAAAGAGACCGTATTGCATTCTTTTTCAAAATTTTATAATTATTATTATGAAGAAGGGCCTCAAATAACTCTTCCTCATTCTTAACTATTTTTGTTAATACTTCTGAAGCTAATTCTCTTAAATCGGAATTTGAAGAATTAAAAGCATTGAGAATATTCCTTAATATTGTTCTAGGTATACTAGGTATTCTCTTCGATAATATATGAAGTGCGTTTATCGAAATTGGTAGATAATCTTCATTTGATGCTATTCCTAACAATTTAATTACACTTTCATCTAGTACAGTATGGTAAGATAATTTTTCAAAAGTTTTAATAACTTCACCTCTCACCCATCTATCTGAGCCATTATATTCTCTGATTAAAAAACTGGTGAATTTATCAGGAATTTGTTTCAACTTCGCGACTTCACCAAGGGCATATATTAAATTTAGTTTAATTTTGTGAAAAAGAGGTGGATCGCAATTTTCAATAAAATATTCAATGAACGAGAGATAGTTGAGTTGAGGATTCCTACCTATTTCAATTAAGAAATCATCTATTTCTTCTGGATCTTTTGAATTTTTTACTCTATTGAACTTTTCTTCAAAATTCATAGTTATACCTATTAGGGAAAATTACAAGAAGTATTAATTTTAATTTGTATTAAATTTTTTTCCAACTACTCCTACATATATTGCAGTTTCTGTTTTACCATCAATATCTAATAGATTATTCAGCTCATCATCGAAAATTGCGCCAATGGTACAGGCTCCTAAACCTAATGCTTCTGCGATTAAATAAAAGTTTTGTCCAATATGGCCACAGTCCATATAAATATATCTATAGCATCTCTGAAGATATTTCCATTGAGAACGTTCAATTACAGCGGTCCATATGAAATTTACTGCTGAATTATATGCCATTGCTTGTCCTAAACATCCCTCACTTGTTTCCTTTCTAAAGTCTCCTTCCTTTAAACACTCTATACTATGTTCTGCTATGTTATAATGATAAATACCTTGCTTGATTCCTTCAACATTGTTAATCACTGAATAAGTCTCTATTGGATATAATCCCCCTGCTGAGGGAGTTGTTCTAAAGGCAAATTGAGGAAAGGCTCGTGTTAATCCTGTCATACCAAATAAAAAAAGACTTAATTCTTCCGTAGATAGGGGAACTTTGTCATACTTTCTTATCGATTGTCGGTTTAAAATAACTTTCCAAAAATCGATTCCTTTTGTAAATTCTGGATCGGGAAGCTTTATTTTCGAAATTGGTTTATCATATTTTTTATATGTCTTGGGTTTATTCATCCAATCTAAGCGATGACGAGGTAAATTTTCGCGAGTATATTTTGATTTTTGTTGAAAGTTGTCTCCATAATTTTCATTCATAATTAAAGATGTTATTTGAAATGTTAAAAAAATTAAGATTATTTTTTAAAAAGAAATCTAGATCTTATGCTAATTAAAGTTAAATCCTATAACATAAAATAAAATAAAATAAAAAGAAATAAGGTATTTGTTTTTAGAACTTTACTGAATCTGGAGTCCATGATGGAAACCAGCGGTAGTACTCATCTGGAAAAGCTTTTTTCAATCCCTCATAGGAGGCTTTAACTAAAGAAATTTTCCCCTTTCGATCTCGGTGAACGGCAATCAATTTTTGTTCTTCAAGTTTACTAAAAATATTCAAGAGGTCAGTTCTGCTCCCTCCAATATCTTCTCTAACATCATCAGGAGTCATGTATAAAGCAGGATTAACCTTATAATCGTGTGCAATAACTTTAAGAACATTTTCTTCGTTGATTTCAAGCCCTTTAAATCGAGAATCTTTTTTAGATACGACTGCACTATTAATCTCATCAATCCATCTCATTCTGAAAGGTTCGTTGAATTTCCGTGAAGAAAAGCGATATATGATCATTTTTTGAGTTTCTGTAGAGCCTGCCGCAATTTCATTAATTTTTGATCCCATTAGCATACCTCCGACTGGGTAATAGCTCATTACACCATCTCCCCCCATAACCTGAATAGCTCTTGATGTTAAATCTCTTAAAAATTCCGCAGGGATCCATTTTGCTATAGAAACGTCTACTGTTGGCTCTATTCCATCATCCAATTGCTTAGCGCAATTATAATTAAAAACCTTTCCCATCCGATACATGGATAGAATTTCAGCGATTAAATCTTGAATTCTAGGAATTTGACTCGTAGTTTTATTGAACTGTATCCTTCTTCTTGTATAGTAGAAAAGCAACTTAATTATATCTTGAACGTTTCCTAACATTGCTGTATTATTAATGAGACGCTCAAAATTTAAGCCTGCCATCATGATATTCCAACCCTTTCCTAAAGCACCGACTCTATTTTCATCTGGAATTCTAACATCATTAAACGAGAGATAGACATTTGATGACATCCCTAATCCTATTACTTGATTAACCCGTTCTAAAGAAAATCCGGGAGTCCCCCTTTCCACAAGGAAAGCACTGAGATGTGAATAATTTTTCCGATCTTCGGGAGTATCGCTTGTTTTTGCATACACAAAGAATCTACCAGCAATATCTCCTCCACTAATAAATCTCTTTTTTCCATTTAAAATCCAATCATTTCCATCCTTAACTGCCGTAGTTTGGACATTAGCAGCATCAGAACCCGCATACGGTTCTGTGATACAAACAGCTCCTTTAACTTTACCTTCAGCAATTTGGGGAAGCCATTTTTGCTTTTGTTCTTCTGAACCATATTTCAATAACTGACGACAACCACCTATCATTGAGCTTACAAATATACCACCTGCATACCCCAACCTTGACATTTGTTCTGAAACAATACAACATCCTGTCGTTCCTAATCCTAACCCACCATATTCTTTTGGGATTGCAGCACCAAAGTAGCCCTTAGCTGCTAATTTATCTAGCAAAGGTAATGGTAATTCAAATTTCTTAGCATATATTTGTGCCTCTTCTCTATTTTCTTCAACAAATGCATCAAATTCTTTGAATAACGCCTTCTGATCGTCAGTCCACCACCACATTAATTCGTCATCATTCATTTTATAACACTTCTTAATACTAATTTTTATAGTTTTATGTTGATACCTAGTCATATAGGGAATAAATCTAAAACTTTTCGAAAATAAAAATTCAATATTTTAAGAAGAAAAAATAAAAAAAATAATTAAAGTTAAAATTTTTCTGAATCTGGGTACCAATCAGGAAACCATCGGTAATATTCTTTAGGAAAGGCTTTTCTTAAACCGTCGTATGTCGCTTTAACTAACGATACTTTTCCAGCACGGTCATGATGAGTAACTATTAACTCTTTTTCAGCCAATGCTTTAAAGATTTCTAAGATAGTGCCTCGAGATCCCCCAATATCATATCTTACATCATCAGGAGTCATATATAATCCGGGATGAATTTTGTAATTATGAGCGATAACTTTCAAGATGTTCTCTTCATTTAGTTCAAGCCCTTTAAATTTTGATTCTTTTAGAGATCTAATAGGAGCATTAACTTCTTCATTCCATTGAAATCTCACAGGTTCGGTGTACAGAGCCATTCTTGAAGCCATTCGATATGTGACATATTTATTAATTTCTGTCGTACCAGCTGCAATTTCTCCTATTTTTGCTGACCTAATGATGCGTTCGACAGGATAAAATTTAGTTAAACCATCTCCCCCCAAAACTTGTACAGCTCTTAAACCCATATCCCTAATAGCTTCAGTTGCAAAGTTTTTTGCTATAGATGCCTCAATTGCGGGTTCTTGACCATCATCTATTTGTTTGGCAAGATGATAGACAAATAATCTCGCTAGTTTATAGTTCGCAATTATATCTGCAATTTCATTTTGAATCCCTTGAAGTCTACTTGTAGTTTTATTAAATTGTATTCTTCTCGTAGTATAATGAAAAAGAAGACGTATAGTATCCAAGAAGCCACCTATAGTCCCTGCTGCCGCCATAGTTCTTTCGAAGTTTAAACCAGCCATCATTACATTCCAGCCTTTCCCTACGGGACCAATCCTATTTTTATCAGGAATAACTGCATCCTCAAGGGAAAGCACAGCATTGGGGACCATATCTAATCCTATTAATGAATTAATTTTTTCTAAGGAAAATCCCGGAGTTCCTTTTTCCAAGATAAAAGTAGTGATATGACTGTAGTTTTTACGATCTCCAGGGTCCTTGCTTGTTCTCGCATACATTAAGTAACGATCTGCAATACCTCCCCCTGTAATGAACCGCTTTTTACCATTTACAATCCAATTATCTCCCTCTTTCACAGCTGTTGTCATAACATTTGCAGCATCTGATCCTGCGAATGGTTCAGTAATTGTGATTGCTCCAATACTTTCGCCGCTAGCCATTTTCGTTAGCCACTTTTGCTTTTGCTCTTCAGTACCATGCTTTAATAACTGATGAAGTCCTCCAAATGTTGATCCTCCGAACAAGGTTCCCACAGCAACTAATCTTGATATTTGTTCACATACTATAGCAGTACCTGTTGCTCCTAATTCAAGACCTCCATACTTCTTTGGGATTGCTGAACCAAAATATCCTTCAGCACCAATCTTTTTGATGAGTGGAAGCGGTAGCTGTTTTTTCCATAAATAAGACTCAGCCTCTTCAATATGTTCATCTACAAATTTATTTACTCTTTTAGCTAAATCCTTTTGCTCTTGGCTCCACCACCAAAACGTTTCAACTGTCATTTTTTTCCACTCTTAAATTTATTATTTTTTTTTTATGTTGATATTAACTAAAATCTTTAAGTTACAATGGAAAAATTTCGATTTCTAATAAAGGTTAAGACATCAAATGCACTTAAAAAGATAGTAAAAAATATAGATTCTACCACTAAAAAAATTAAAGATATAAATATCCGTATAATCATATTATATTAAATCCGTTATATTTTCTTCAAAAAAATTTAAAAAATTTATTTATAATATGGTGAAAAATTAAATGGTTTCGACTTTAGGTTATCTGGATGGTTTAACTGCTACAGGAATAATATTATCCTCTGTAATATTTGGT
>Ga0114923_10002520_pt1 | contig 12378 bp, 37 predicted proteins | sample SumtaG_FD_89578 | JGI IMG/M metagenome (GOLD analysis project Ga0114923, IMG submission 89578) | Deep subsurface microbial communities from Indian Ocean to uncover new lineages of life (NeLLi) - Sumatra_00157 metaG | ecosystem: Environmental > Aquatic > Marine > Oceanic > Sediment | place: near... | reverse complement strand
TGGGTATAGTTTCATTTCATACAAAAAACTTTTGCTTAGCTTCTCAATGCCATAAATGTGAAAAGAAAAAAACACTACGAAGATTAGAATACAAAACTCTAATTGGAAATACTGCTTTAATAATTGATGATGAGGTAAAAGGAATGTTTGATATGATTGGTAAATTACAAATCGTGGAGAAAAAATGAAACCAAAACACATTAACAGATTCATAGATGAGCATTGTCCCTACAAACAAGTATTACAAAAAACCCAAGTAAAGTTAAAAATGATGGAGATCAGTTTTGAACAGATAAACAATTCAAGAAATGATATGATCAAACAACTAGCAGAACAAGAGATAATAAACGATAAATTGTTGGAGAATATGAAATAATGGGAAATCCTGCTGAATTATTTAATGAAATATTCGATAAAGCAGTTAGAGCTGATCTAGTATTAAACAGAATTGACGTATTACTCAAAGAAAAAAATACTCCAATTGAAGTAAAATTGTATCAGTTGGCCCAAGACTTACGTGGTGTTAGTAGAATAATAGAAGAAATTAAAATTATGACGAGGCAAAAAAAATGAAAGAAATAGAAATAGAATTAAACATAACTACTTCTGGGAGTGGTGAAAATAGAGATGGATTAACACGTGAAAAAATCTACGTTGCATTGGTTACTAAAGATTTTATTACAAATGAAAACTGTATGGGTGAGATGAGAGATGCAAAATCAATGAAATTAAACATGTTCGCAATTATGAAAAAAGGAATTAAGATCCCAAAAATAATTCACGAAATGCCTTGGAAAAGAGTTATCATGTTTCAGGATGAAAGTCAAATTCCAGTTGTAGCAGAATTATTAAAACTAGAGATTGGTAAATTGGAGATGAAAAATGACAAACGGAGATAAATCTTGTTATAAAAAAATGATAGAATTTACCAAGATGAAAAAACAAATCACTAGAAAAGAACTTTACAAATTATTACCTGAATATAAACACCACACAATAAGATCAAAACTTAGTCAGTTAAAGTGGGAAGGAAAATTAAAAGAAGTTATTATTATTAACGAAGATAAATCTGAACATAAAAGATCAAAATTCTTTGAGGGAAAAAAATGAAGGATAGATGCGGTCACATTTATGCAGATTTAACAATGTGTCAATCAAGATTCCTATATGCAAGTTCTATGTGTTGTCAAAAACACTTTAAAGATATAGAGTGTGGCACTAAATCTTCAAGTTTACAAGATAAAAGATTAGATCAAATCAGGAAAATCATAAAAGATCATAAAAATATTGGACCAACAATTAACCAAATTAAAAAGGAGTTAGGTTTCGGTCTTGAAAATTGACGAAGACAATTGCTACATAGTTGAAAAAAGCCATGTTACAGAATGTGATGGGTGGATTATCAAAATTACAGTACCACAATACAATAATCGTAATTACATTCATTGTGATCTTTTTGGAGATTTAGAAAAGTGTATTCAAGCTAGAGATGATATTATAGATGAAAAAATAGGAGATTGGAATACTTCAGTCAAAAAAACCGGTGCATATTATAGAATAATAGTAAAGCTAACATGGGATAAAGTATTTGGTCAGGAAGATAAAGTACTAACATTTCACTCTAGAAAATTAAACATTATTGATGCAGTACATGAATGGGATTTGTTTACAAAGAAATGAAAGAAACAGGATTTGATAAATGTGAAAAACTTTGTGGGAATGATGAAATTAAATCACTAACTAGACCACAATCCGAACCTGAAGAATGTATCTATTGTAGAGGTACAGGTGAACATCACTATCACGATAAAGATGGATGCCATGTAAAGTGTGAACATTGTAATGGTACAGGAAAACGAGTACCATTATGTCAGGATAAATGGATATGAAAGATTCTGTAAAAGAGTCTTTAAAACGATTTAGTTTTATTAAAAAACTTGGTTTAGAATTTCACGATTATGAAACATTAGATGCAGCAGATTATATTCTAATTCAAAAATGGCATGACCTTGAAGAAAATCTGATACGAGTAATCAAATCACTAGAATTTATGCAGAATGAAAATTACTCACCAATGACAAATCTTACATTAGCATATCTTTATGATATTCGATATAATCAAGTCCCAAAAAATTTATCATCAGATGTAAAATATGAGAAGAAGACTAAGACTTCGTAAAAGACATTCAATAACTTATCTTATTTACTAGTGGTCTAAGTAAAATTACATGACAAAAAGACGAATTTTTAATATGTTATTCTATGTTGGAATCGTTTTAATAATTACCACAAGTGTAGGTCAGATATTTGATCTTGAGATACAAATAGCAAAATACAATGTAAGAGCAGATATTTTAATTGATTTAGTAGTTGAAAATTGTGAGAATGGCTACCTTGTTTACTGTAAATTACTATTAGATAATAAAGATCAAATAGAAACTTTGACAGGATATGATTACATTTTTCTAGATTATGACAAATTCAAAAAACAATATCTCAAATCAAATGAAATTCAAAAGTACATAAACGAAAACAACCCAGATTATCAGGAATTAATTAAGATATGAAATTTGAAATATCTTGTAGAGAGTGCGGTGCAATAAACCGAAATGAATTACCAATTCCTTCAAAAAATGATGGATTGGATCTAAATTGTTACAACTGTGAATCACTATTGATAACATTCTATACAGATGAAAGTACTATGGGTAAAGCAATAACAGAAGTTTTAAAGAACGTATCAAAGGTGGTAGACTCTTGAAATACGATAAATTTTTGTGGATTGCCATGTTTTTCTCAATTGGTTACTTCCTTTGGTTAAAAATGGTTGTAGATTGGGATTGGAACTATTGGATTCTAGGATTCACAATAACTATGATTTTACTAGGTTTATGGTTTTACGGTAGGAGTAAAGAGATTAAAAATGAAAAAAAATCAATTAGTTAGAAAAACTACAAAGGCATTTTTCTATCTAAGAACAGGATATTCATTCTACTTTGTTTTTCTTATATCGGGCCTAAACGCCTTAATGATTTTGTATTTTGTAGTAGGAGATCCTGAAAAAGTACATTGGATTAGAATTATTTTCCCACATTTCTTCTATTTTGCTGCATTTTCAATAGGAATAGGTGTACCGATAATGATTGCAGTAGGTTATTTGCACTTTACAAGACAACAATACAAATCAGAAATGGAAGTAACTTGGCAAAACAATCCCTACTACTTTAAACTAATTGGACACCAAAAGATAATGTTTAGCATGTTCCTAGAATTAATTGAAGAATTGAAACAAACTAACAAGTACAGTAAGGAAAAAACTCAAAGATATGATAAAATGATCAAAGAAATCAAATTTCTCTTAGACGGTGGAATAGTAAAGTAACTTTTCTTTTAAATAACCTTGATTTTCAGGTCCACTAGTGGATTTATTGATTGAGATGATAATAGAAGAACTAAAACAAAAATCACTATCATCAAATTACGGAGTAGTTGCAATAGGTAGAAATGAAGAATCAGGTATTAAAAAATGCCTAGAATCAATCACAAATCAAACATTACAACCAAAAAAGATAATTTTTGTAAATGATGGTTCTACAGATAAAACAAAAGAGATTGCAAAGTCTTTTCCAAATGTAGAGGTTATGGACTTTCACGAAAAACATGAAACATGGGTTGATTCTGAAAATTTATCAAGAATTGTTAATCAAGGAATATACAAAATTGGCATGAAAGCTAATCTAAATTACATAATTACAATGGGTGGAGATACAATAATACCACCTGATTACGCTGAATTGATCATAGGACGTATGCAAAAACACCCTGAAATTGTAGTAGCAGGTGGAAAACTAAACAAAGAAAAAACTCACATACCTAGAGGTTCTGCAAGAGTAACAAACTTACATTATTGGAAAACAATCGGCCTTGGTTACAGAACACAGATTGGTTATGAGGGTTATCATGTCTTTAAAGCTGCAAGTATGGGATTAGGACATAAAGTATATGATGATATTCATATCAAATCAGGTAAAACCGGTGCAAAGTACACAAGTAAACATTGGTTTAATGAAGGAATGTCAGCAAAAGCACTAGGTTATACTACAACTTACTTGTTAGGACGTGCATTTTTACTATTCATTAGAGGTAAAAAGCGAGGTTCTTTTGCATTAATCAACGGATATTTTAAAAATAAAGATAATTTTTATGAGAAAGAAGTAAGAGATTATGTCAAAAGGAACCAAAAATTGCTAATTAAACAAAGAACTAAGGAGTTGTTTCAAAAAATGTATTCACCAATTCAATTCATTCAGTTCTTTATTGCATTACGCAAGTATGATATGGATGAAGATTAAGTTATAATCTTTCCTGCAATTATCTTATCAGTACGCATGTGTGCATAAGGTTCAACATTTTTAGTAATAAAACAACACATATCAATTCTAGCATGTTCACCTATTGTAATTCCCGGTGCGATACTTACTCTACTTCCTAACATGCAGTTCTTTTTCAAAGTAATTGGCTTAGCTTCATATCCTAATTTGTTAGGACTAGTCCCATGTGGTCCGTCAGAAATGTTAGGATCGTTTGAACACGAATAATGAGGACCAATAAACACATTATTTTCTAAAATAGTATCAATTGATAAAACACAATGAGGTTGTATTGTACAATTATTCCCAATTCTTGTACCTCGTTCAATAATATTTAATGGACCAATGATATTATGATTACCAATTACACATTCTTCATTAATTACTGTATATGGACCAATGATGTTATTATCACCCATTTTTACAGATTCGTGAATGATTGCAGTTTCGTGAATCTTATTTGACACTAAAATCTTATATTTATGTACTAATTTAAAAGAATATGGGAAAACGTTTCAAACCACCCAAGAAAAAAGCAGTTAATAGAAGTCTTGACGGTCAAATTACCGGTGGACGAGGATTCAAAGCTGATAGATAATGACTACCTACAAACTGAAACCGATCAAAAGTAAAAAGATGCTTGCAGGTAAAATGCCAAAACCTCTATCTTTTGGTAGGAACTCCAAGTCTTCTTGAGCAAATATTTAATTAATAGTTAATTGATTAAATATTATCTTGGGTAAAAAGAAAAGTAAAACATTGAAAATTCCAAAAGCACCAAAAAACTTAATGAATGGTAAAACTACAGATTTCTAGATGGCCCTAGCAGAAATCTATCTAACTACATTATTTGCTTTTGTAAGCGGTTCACTTTCAACATTGATTTTTATGAGATTTTACAAAAAAATGAAGGAAAGGAAAATTGAAAAATATAGATAAAGTAATTCCAAAAATTCCAGAAAGGGTTTTTGTGGTTTTTTATTGTATCACAATATTAGTTCTAGGTTCTGCTGTATTACCATTATGGGAAGCTACCATAATGATTGCAAGTGATGAACAAACTTCCAGAAGTATTTTTGGCTATGAAACTGAAATATTCAAAGAAATAATGCTAGTAACAATAATGATTACTTACGGATTAATGATATTCGTTATCTATTCTATCATAGAAAATATTAATAAATTGATAAAGGAACCAACATGAGTCTAATCGCTGAAATTGATGATGAATGTCAAAATTGTGCAGGGACCCTAACAGAATTTTATACTAAAATAATCAAAGGACATTCAAGAAGACATAGAATTGGCAAATGTAAAGATTGTAAAAAAGAAGATGTTTTAGGAATGTGTGAAGGTTGTTAAACAAACAGAATCAAAAGAAACTTCAAAAGTATCTAAAAATTTCAGGATGGACAATCATGGCAGTTTACATAGGTTTTGGATTTTATGCCTTTACAACTTTACCGGATGAATTGATCGAACAGTTTTGGTTTTACAAAGCATTTGCAGATGAATTAACCGAAGGACATAATTATTATGTAATAATTTCTGATAGTATTGCACTTGAAGACAATCTCGATCTCAAACGATAGGCTAGTCCATATCACATTAATTATTTCAATAATTTTAATAGTTGGAATTGTAACTTATTCATACTCTATTCCTATAGCTGAAGCTGCATATTGTGGTCCAACATGTAGAGCTAAACAAGCAGCAAAACAAGAGATCGAAGATAGAGAAGAAGCTATTGAAAACCGAAAATTAGAAAATGCTACTGAAGCTGTAAAAGAAAAAGAGGATAAGAAAGAACAAAAATGTTATGGAATTTATTGTGATGATATACAAGAAGAAGAATTAACCCAAGTCACCAAAGATTTTATTGCTGAACTAGGAAAAAAGAACTTCATATCAATTCGACTTTCAACTAGCTGCAAACAAGACATGCCAACAATTTATTGTCCTTCAGTAATTGATCTTGCAAATACATGGGACAATTCAAACAGGTATCTTAGTGGAGATTTTTATTTCGACAATGCTACAGGTCAATGGAAAAGAACACCACCAATAGTACCGAATATTTTTGAAACTTACAAGTTTAACAAAATGTCATGGGTGTTATGGGTCGAACCGGATCACTATACATGGATCAATTCAAAACAAATTACAATTCACCCTTCACTAACTTACATTGATAGAAAGGACATAATTGAAGATCGTACTAGAATAGAGTATGTAGGATTAAAGTTTGAACGCTGTGCTACTGCACAAATTGGGTGGGCAAACAACGGTTCAGCTATACTATTAGATGTATTAAATCACTATATGTCAAACTGTGTAGAAAAAGTACAGTATGACCCAAGGCAAGAAATTTTCATAAATTCAACTATTTTTGCCGATTGTGATCTATTTTGTTTGAAACAATTAGAACTAACAAAATTAGAATTAAAGGCACAATATCAAACCGACCTATTGTTTGAAGATCATTATGTAGATAATGAAGATGATGATAACGATAGACAAACCTGTTTTGGACTTTATTGTGATGATGATGATGATGATGACGTAGAAATTCCAGATGATCGGCCTCAAACTATAAAGGAAAAAATAGAAGAACGACAAATCAAAAAGATCAAATATGAAGAAAGATTGAGGGAATTAGAGGATATTCAAGAGTGTGAAAAGTACAAAAGACAGGAACCAAATGTACGTACTTCTAAACTAATAGATTGTAATGATGAGGACGAACGTGTAGAATATCTATTGGACAAACGTAAAGAAGCTAATGTTGAAGAAACAGAAGAACAAAAAGAAACTAGGGAAAGAATAGAAAAAGACAATGATGATGATGATGACAAATGCTATGGAATTCATTGTGATTAAATGACTAAAATTTTCAATGAGTACAAAGGTTTTGATGGTGTGGTATATCATGCAGAAGGAATACTTTGTCAGGGATGCAAAAAGAGATTTTGCTATACTGTGAAAGAAATTGAAGATGGTGAAAAGTTTTGCATGTTATGTTACAATCATAGATTTGGAGAGGATGATATGAAAAAAGTGAAAGGTAAATTAGATGAACTTGGAAATTATTTATGGGAAACTCCAATTGCAGAAATCAAACCTGAAATCAAAAAAGAACTAAATTTTATTGGAAAAGTAGAATAAGCGATCAAATAGTTAATCTTATTTACCAAGTTATAATCTCTAATATCATGTGGTGGGAAGATGGCACAACTTTTTTACTCAAAAGACTTGATGGTGAATTTTCAAAAGAGATGAATTGGATAGCAAGGGAGCTTAGAAATTGAGTTTTATTTGTGATTTTATTAAACATGTTAGAAAAAATGAACCTGAAAATTGGGATAAGTTATGTGTTAATAATGAAATTTATGGAATCAATAGAGTAGCTTTTGAAACTTTTGTTGATAAGGAGCTTAGAAATTGAGTGAAGAAGAATATGAAGAAGTAACTGATTTTAAAAAAATAGGCATTATAATTGGAATAGTAATTGCAGTAATTGGAGGTATGTTTATTGCAGGAGTTTTTACCCCAGAATTTTTTGAGAAAGTAAGTCAAACAGATATTGGAAATATAGAATTACCAAAAATAGAACTACCTACTGAAGTAACAATACCACCAATAATAGATGAAATCATAAAAAAAGGAGATGAATCAATTGAACCACCTACACCTGAAACAAGATCACAAAACGAATTATTGATAGTTGAATTCTTAAGACTTGGATTATTAGAAGAAGAAATAACAGATGTATTAACAGATGATTGCAGTAATTACACAAATTCAACAACTAATGAAGCCAAGTTTGAAAAATTATTTGAAGTAAAACAAGAACTTTGTTTTGGTGTTCAAGGTGAGTAAAGGAGTATGTCACATGTGTTTAGGTTACGATTTAGAAATTATTGATACTGAAGAACATTTATGTTCAGATTGTTGTCACAATTTTCATAATTACAAAACAAAATCACCTGAAAACCAAGAATCTACAAATTACTCTATGAAGGATTTGAAGAAAAAATGGGAGAAACAATAAATCAAAACGAAAATGAAAAACCAAGATTTATTCTTCTTGGGTTTTTTATTTTTATTATAATTGCTACATTATCTTTTACTGTGTGGTTTTTGATGAGTACTGAATCAGAAGACAAATACTCCTACATAATTCCTGAATGGGTAAAAGCAAATGCAGGATGGTGGTCAGAAGGTGAAATTACTGATGAAGAATTCTCATACAGCTTACAATGGCTTTTCGATCATGGATTAGTTGATGTACAAAAATGTACAGGAAGATGCCTATGACCTGTGGGCAAGAAGGTTGTTTAGTAAATACTAGATGGCCCAATAGAGCTGAATGTTGGACTAAAGCTCAAAGGTGTCCTAAACATTATTGGGGAGATGAACGCTATCATCATAAAAAATCAACAAAAAAATGTCCTTGTGGGTGTGGTAGAGATGAATAAAATTAAACCTTCTTCGTTTTTTCTTATTTGTTTTTTTATCATTGTAGTTAGTTCAGCAATTTATTACATAGATACTGGATTAAATGATTTTAGAATTTTAGGTTTGTTAGGTTTGTTAGGAATACTTGTAACAGTAATTATCACCGATAAAATTGACTACGCATTTAGTGGAGTGCCTAATGCAAAAAAGTAAAATAAAAAACGAATTAAAAAAACTATGTATTTTTTCTGATTTTGAAAGAAGATGGATTGAGGATCAATTATGAACTGTCCTAGATGTGAAACAGTAATGGAAGATTATGTAGCTTGTGAACTTCGTTGTAAGGCGTGTGGAGGACTACTTGATTGTAGTGATCAATAATGGAAGTTCCACCTGTAAAATTTAATTCATATCTAGATCATAACGAAAAGAACTTTGGTTTAGCAAAGCTTAGAGCTAAATATCCAAAAGAAGATGATGAGAAAATCTACACTAGACTACTTGGGCGTAAGCCTAAAGGTAGAGAAAAAGAGAAAGAGAAATGAATAGACCTGATAGAAATGTTTGCACTTGTGGACATGATATGCAGGATCATAGATCAAAAGGTTACGTTAAAACTGATAGAACTTCTACCGAATGTTTTGGACCATTCTGCGATTGCATGAAATATGTATTTGGGAAAATAGCATGATTACAAAACCTTCAATGAATTATCCTTTAGAAGACGAGTTAGGTTTTGTTGGTGGATGGACACACCCAGATTTCAGAAAAAGACCTGCAACTTTGTATGAAAGAATGGATGATGCAAATAGAGCTTTAAGAAATTTTAGAGATTCAATAGAAAATTACAAAAAACCATATCCAAGGATTGAAGGATTCTGTAAAAAATTCACATTACGAGAACACAGTATGGGTTATTGCATTATGAAATTTCAAGTTCAAGCTATGAGAAAAGTTCTATTTCCAAATGAACATAGAAGAATTTGGGAGTACTGTCCAATTTGTGAAACTAAAAGATGGTATTACAGATTGCCAAATTATACAGGATTATCAAATGAGTTTGAAGTAAGATTAACTCAATTAAATACATTATTTCATTGTACAAAATGCCATTATGTTTCATGGGAATCTGAACTTGATATACAAAAAATAAAACAAAAATCAAAAGGTGGAGTAAGTGGTTATGTTGATTCTAAAGCCGGCCTAAGACATTTTATGATGGACATGGCAAAGTATCAGGGAGTCAGTTTGATAATGATGTATTATCACAGGCATGAACGAGATAAAGAAAAACTAAATGTAGATGACTTTATGATTCATACTGAACATTATACCGGTGGAAATGGCTTTCAATGTATTGCTTGTAAATTCATCTACAAGAGAAAAAACATGGCAGTAAAACATCTTAGAAACTTTTGGAGTTATTCAAATGACGGATGGAAGTACGGATGCCTTCAAGGAATTAGAAATAGAGATAGAAAACTTTTGGAGTTAGCAGCATGATTGATTCAAATAAAGACAAAGAGTACGAACGTAACACAAAGTCAATTAATAAAATTGAGAGGTTTTTTAGACAAGAAACTACAATGGTGAAATCAGAATGGAAGAAAATTCAGAAGTAGATGCTATTGAAAAATCAATGGATGAGGCAATAAAACAGTTACAAAAATTTCAAGATAAACTAATAATAAACAAACCTGAAAATTACCTTCGAGATATTAACATGATTGAGGGATTAAAAAGAACTGTAAACGACATGTTCAGGGCATTAAGAAAATGAAATCGATTCACATAACTGATAAAGAAAATCTAAAATGGTATCATAAAATTCCATTGTTATACTATACCTCAATGTTTGGTTATAGATGCTTTTTTCATCATAGAATATTACAAAAACATCTTAGCTTGAAACTAAAATTAATAGATAAAAAACGTCATTTTGATTGGTGGTTAGATAAGAAAATTCATAATCAAAAGTGTGTTTGTGGACACCCATTTTGGTTTCATGTATGCTATGAACATGGAACTTGCAATCATGGAGTATGTTTATCCAGTACTTTTAATTGGGAAGCTGATGATTGTGGTTGTGAGAATTACCATGAAGCTTGATCAAAGACAAACAAATATGGCAAAAGCCTTGGTAGGTGCAGCAATTTCATTATGTTTAGTTAGTGGTTTTTATCTATTTTTAGTGACACCAATATTAGATCAAGATAGAAAAAAGTATCTAGAGAAATGTTATGATTTTATAGAAGAAGATGGTGAGTGGGTACAGAAAGATAATATGACTTGTACAGTACCACATTATCCAGTCTTTTCAATCGGCCTTGGAGTAATACCATTCTTTGTTTTTATTGCAATTTTCAATTATTTAGAACAAAAACGTGTACACAATTGGAGATCATATAGATGAAATTAATTAAAACGATTGTTAAAGATGATATGTTTGTAAAATTCGTATGTCCAAATTGTGATAGTCCAACTTTGAGAATATATTATAACGGTATGGAGTATTCTTTTCACGAAATAACATGTGTTTATTGTGGCACAAAATTCAATGCTTCAATAGATAGGGACCAATTAAAGAAAAAGAATGGGAAATGAATCTTAGAACTAAATTCATAAAAGAAAATAATTGCATGGAAATTGACATATCAGATTTTTGGTTCAATTGTACGATTCAACTTACACGAATAGAAAAAGATATTTTAATTGATGCCTTGATGAGAGAAAAGGAATGTACAATAAACAAATAATGAATAAAAGAACTATTCCAATAATCTTAATATGGTCGTTAATAATTCCTGTAGCAATAGCAGATATGTATTTTGACAGTAGTGAACAATTTTGGTCATGGCACAAATACGCCTCAATGGGATTATTTTTTTTAGGAATGGCAGTTGATCAAATAATGTTACTCAATTATAAGGAGAGCATAAAAAAATGATTGAAACTACTCAATGTATCAATGGAAAGGATTTTCAAACAAAAATAATTACACATGAAGGTTACAAAAGAATTGTAAAATTTAGACATTCAGATCAAAAACAAGTAAAAGATGAGATAAAATATTTCGGAAACCATGATAAAAACTGTCATTGTATAACAGGATGGTCGTATTTTAAAAAGGGAATTCTAGGTTCACACACTAATCATTATCTAAAAAATTGGCGTAGTCTTTGTGGCATGTATGTTGTAAATGAAAATGAATACAAATTCATGCACTTTGTAGATAAATCAGAATTACGAGTTAGAAAAATTTGCAAGAAATGTGTAAAATGGGAAGAACGAAATAAAGAAAAAGAGAGGCTAGGTTTAGAGTAATGCCATTTTTTCATTTCGCTAAAGACAAAGAACGAGGACGTGGAAAACAATTCAAAATTTCATCACATTTAAAATGTGAAATTTGCGGTAAACCTCAAGATACTTTACATGAATTACGAGAACATAAAAGAAAATTAGTCAAGGATGGAGGACACGCATATTGAAAATTGATGAATCTCCTGCACTAACTAGAGTGATGCCAATAAATGCCTCACCAAAAGAAAAG